>Ga0307474_10000043_pt1 | contig 95746 bp, 89 predicted proteins | sample atmos_gasesECM1C_2_FD_203312 | JGI IMG/M metagenome (GOLD analysis project Ga0307474, IMG submission 203312) | Hardwood forest soil microbial communities from Morgan-Monroe State Forest, Indiana, United States - atmos_gasesECM1C_05 | ecosystem: Environmental > Terrestrial > Soil > Temperate...
TCGCTGCTCGACCGCCATCGAACGCTGGCTTCCGAACACCGAAGCTGACTAAAAACTGTAAAGGATGTCCCGGGACAAACTGTAAAGCATGTCATGGGACTGGACAGGTTTTTGGCAAGGGACGGGTAACGGCGAAGGCTGCGTGACAGCGACTGTCACATCATGCTGCAAACATAGCGCAAGCACCCGCCCTCGGGCTCTTCAAGGCCCGCATCTCGTACCAATCCCACATTGACCCCAACCTACCAAAAGGATATTATTTCTAAGCGCAACATTAGCTCATTGACAACTGAATAGCTTCAAATCCGGAAACGTCCCCAAGGACCATTTCAGGAATAGGCCAGCTAAGTCTTTATTCCGGAATATTTTACGTGTAAGTCCTTATTCCTCAAAGATTTTGACACTGGTCTGCCCCTAACCCTATGATTCCAAAAGATCATGGGGGGAGGGCTACCCATGGTTGCGAAGGAGTTAACAGGGGGCGGGGGCTGGCCCCGGACTACCGCGTTCATTTAACTCTCGAGGGTGCCCCGTTCAAGCTTGCTTGGGCGGGGGCTCGGCTCAACGCCGGAAGCATCTCGGCGCCGTCATCCGAACTTTCAGTTCCGCAAGGCGTTTTATCATTGACCACCTGCGTCAAGTAGGATAACCTACCACAATATACATTATCTACAAGATAATAGCCGATCTTTGACAACCTGACCCAAGGCGACGGCGTGGCTTCCGAGCCTGAGCCAAGATACCTACTCCGGTTCCAAAATGGGACATCGCGCCCGGCATAACTCCAATGTTCTCTAGATTTTGCATGTAACCCCTGTAAAATCAAAGATCTAGCACATAGACGCACAGCATTGTTCTTTGTTTTCTAGATTTTGCACCGGAACAGGGGGAGGGGGTGGCTGGTCCATCTTTACGTCGTAAAGGTGGGCCAACCCCCTCCGTGATCAATCTGGTCCGGGCTCGCTAGTGTGGCGACCGGGTTCGGCAATCGCAGACAGGCTCGGATATTTCACTCCACGCAGCCACACCGAGAAGAAGATCCCCCAAACCACAAGCAACGCAACATTGGGCCAACCCCCCTCCGGCCCGAACGTGCCGCCTGTTAGCCACGTTGGACCGTGAAGGCTAGCGTTGAGGAGATGTCCTTGCCCCAATTGGCCGCCCGAGGGCACACCGTAGAAGAAATTCGCGCCCCAATCCCATGCTCCATGGATTCCGAGCGCCATCCAGAGGTCGCCGGTTCTGCGGATAACCAGGCAGGTCACCAGGCAGTAGAGGAGGACGACGAATGGGCCCAACCCATGCCCTCCGGGATTAAGAAAGTGCGCCCCCGCCATCAGAAGCGAGGTCAGCACCGCGGCCGGCCAGAAGCCGATCCCGAGAGCTAGTGTGAATAGCAGGTAGCCGCGATAGAGAAAGTCCTCGGTCAACACGATCAGGAAAAATGCCAAGCCCCAGAGAATGCCATATTTCCAGATGTCCGCGCCGTGCAAGGCCAGTGAACCGAAAGAAAAAACTCCGATCATACGGAGCACAAACAACAAAGCCGTCAGTGAAGCGAAGCTGATTGCGGCCCCTTTCCAGAATTGACCGCAGAATGCCTTCCGCCACGGCAGGCCATAATCGGCAATGCGGCGACCCTCAATTTTCGCCATGATTCCGCTAGCCAGGAAGAGTGCGGCAAGGAGAATTGAAAACACGACAAGGCCGCCCAAAGGCGTGAATATTTCTGCGTGCAGGTTACGCAGAGCCCAGTCGATGATCGGCCCCGTGACGAAATACAAGGGAATAAGCATGGCGAAGAAAATCAACAAACGCCATCCAACCCGAAGCCCGTTCGGTGCTAAGAAGATCGCCCGCAGTGTGAACATCAATATCCTTCTAGCTTTTTGACGCAAGGATGGCCCAGAAGTAAGCGGCTTTTGGCAGACTCGTGTGAAGAGCGGATACTCCTGCCCGCTGCCTTGGGTGTCGAAGCAGATTTTCCAACGCGATCACATTCGCCTGAGCCTAGTCGGCGTTCGCCGCACGAGGCACTGTCACCGCAGCCGAAGTCCCAGAAAGCGTGGCCCACCCTCGCCGGGAAAGATCCCAAAAGATCATATAGCCGGCAACCGCCGCGATCAGCAACAACACGATTCCCCAAACCCACTGCTGGAACACAAGTTTGCCGATACCGAATAAACATCCATAAACCAGGATCACCCCCATCACCCAGTTGAATGCGTTGCCAGCCAGGTCCCGCACTTCGGGCAGTTCGGGTACGAGCCGCGCGATATGTTTCCAGCCGTATACAGTCGGATGCACTCGCTTGTAGAAGCCCACCAGGGTGTGCTGCGACTCGGGCTTGGTGACGAAGGTCGCAATCAACCACGCAATCGTGGTAATGAGCCCCGTGATCAGCGCAGTCTTGGCGTATACGAGCGCATTGTTCCCGCTGAGGGAAATGCGACTCAGGGCGATGGTGACCGCCGCGGCGACCGCCATCGCCGAAATTTCGCTCCACGCATTAATCCGCCACCAGTACCATCGCAGAATGTAGACTGCCCCTGTGCCGAAGCCGATATTCAAAACCAACTGCCAGCCTTGATTAATCGAAGTCAACTGCATTGCGGTGTAACCACTGCCAAGCACCAGCAGAACGGTAAAAATCTTGCTGATCATCACGTAGTGTTTCTCACTCGCTCCCCGCACACAAAAGCGCTTATAAAGATCATTTACCAGATACGAACTGCCCCAATTCAGCTGCGTTCCAATCGTGGACATGAAAGCAGCAAGAAACGCCGCAACCATCAGCCCACGCAAAGCGGGAGGAAGATAGTCTCGCAAAACCATGACGTATCCTTGCTCCGGATTCTGCACAAAAGCAGCGCTCGGATGCAGCCCGCCATTCGGCGAATAGACCACAATCGCCACCAGGCCCGTAATCACCCACGGCCAGGGCCGCAACGCGTAATGTGCAATGTTGAACCAAAGAGTCGCACCCAGGGAATTCTTTTCATCCTTGGCGCTGAACATGCGCTGCGCTACATACCCGCCGCCACCCGGCTCCGCCCCCGGATACCACGCCAACCACCACTGCATTCCTAGATACACGATGAAAGTCAGCACCGGCAGAGTCCAAAGCGCATTCGTAGTGAGGCCGAGATGAAAATCAGGGAGAAACGCTAGAGGATTCGCGGTCTGCACTCCGGTTGCGCGAACATTATTTTCGATGACCTGCAAATGCATCTGCAAAGCCTGCATCCCGCCAATCTTCGTCACCGCAACCCACGCCAGCACAATAATCATCGTCATCTTCAAGGCAAACTGAAACAGGTCGGTGACCAACACACCCCAAAGTCCGCCGATAAACGTGTAAAGCCCGGTGAAGGGAATCAGAATGAAGATGCAGATCAGCACCGACGTGTAGCGAGGATCGCCCAGCGTGTGCTGAAAGACGTGCCCCCCAATTTCCACCTGCAACACGCGCCCCTGAGCAATCACCGGACCAAGCAAAACCGTGATGATGCTGACCATGGCCTGCGTCACCCATCCCAGGATGAAGCAATTCATAAAAAGCCCAAGATAAATCGCTTTGAACCCGCGCAGAAATGCCGCCGGCTTGCCTCCGTAGCGAAGCTCGACCAACTGCACATCCGTCAAAACTTCAGCCCGCCGCCAATAGCGGGCGAAGAAAAAAACCGTCATCATCCCGCCGACGCACGATCCCCACCAGATCCAGTTCCCCGCGATGCCTTGCCGCGCCACCAACCCGCAAACCAGCAACGGCGTATCCGCGGCAAAGGTGGTGGCCACCATCGAAGTCCCGGCCAGCCACCACGAAACATCGCGCCCCGAGATGAAGAACTCCTCCGTATTCCCGCTGGCGCGACGCCGGTAGTAAAGACCAATGAGCAGGTTGACCAGCAAATACCCGACGATGACAATCCAATCCGTAGAAGTAAGGGGCATGAGTTTTCCGTTTAAGGGGACATTCTATCTGTTCAAGGCCGGAGCGCCAGAGTAATCGCGGCGAACCGAGAACTCGGATGCCCCATTTTTCGCGCCCTTTGCGAAAAGTGGGAGCGACGGCTGGCTCGCGACATTCCCAAATTGGGAAGTTTACTGTTTAGTATCGGTACCCCCCTCCCCCTTTTAAAGTGCAAAATCTAGAAAATAAACGATTTATTTTGAGACTAGGTGCTAGATCTTTGAGTTTACAGGACTTACGCGCAAAATCTAGAGAACATGGGAGTTACGACGGGGGCGATGTCCCATTTTAGAACAACTCGGCCAATTTGGAGCGGGTATCGCCTACGGCTTCTATCCCCACCGGTTAAATTGTCCAAGATCGGTGATTATCTTGTAGATAATGTATATTGTAGTAGGTTATCCGAAATTAGAGCATAGCGTCAATGATAAAAAGCATACCGCGACACCGTCGGCTGTTTTACCACAGAGTCACAGAGACACAGAGAAACCAAAATGTGTCTCTGTGACCCTGTGGTAAAAGCTCGGGTGATTGCGCCGGGATGCGCGACCGTGATCTCGCGGAAGACCGATAAACTGACGGGTAAACGCGCTTACAACCAAGCGGGGCAGCTTTCACGCAGTCGATGCGTTCAGCCCCAACGAAAACCCCGCCCAAGCAAGCTTGGACGGGGCACCCTCGAAAGTAAACTGAACGCAATAATCTGGTTCGCGCGCTTAAGCGCCAGGGCATCGGATCGTGCGCCCGACCGCGCAAAAAGGGTCTCTCGATGCCAAACTCGCTGCGGGCATGGCGACTCCATTTTGGTACAATTTGATAATCGAAAATGGTCGGGTTAGTTCATTCAGCATTTATAGCGTTCCGTACTCGGCGTCACCATGTATAGAGGGTCGCTGCGAAGCGACCTTGTATACGACCGTGTAGCTCAGCTGGATGGAGCGCCCGGTTGCTAACCGGGAGGTCGCGGGTTCGATTCCCGCCACGCACTTATAAATGAGATTCGGGTCTTCAGAATTTGTAAGTCTCAAGGTTTGCGGCATAGTTATTTCCATGGAGAGAATTAGCTTCGATTCAGCGTTGGAAACGCTGGCAGAGTCAGACAAATGGCTGACTTCCCTGGGGATTGCTACTAAGAGGGACCGTTGGCATACTGCGGTTGAGATGGTCAGTAAAGCTAAGGCGCAGCGAGAACACATCGACGGCGGAGGCAGGCTAGAGCCAATCCGCAATTACGTACCGGCTCTCTTCGAGGCGCTGGAAATTCTTCTGGTGAAGCGCGCGTTCTCGAACGACGGGTCCCCGGCCTTGAGGGATAAGTTGTCGCGGGCAGTCGGCGGGCCAGACTCCCCTTCAAGGGAGGGGCCGAAGAGCAGCGGGCCACGCAAGACCATGTTTGAGCTGGCGCTGGCGGCCGACTGGAAAACCGCTGGTGCCGACTTGGAACTTGGCGAGCCTGACATTCGAGTCAGATTCGGTGGGGCTGTGTTCGCCGTGGAGTGTAAGCGGCCGTTTTCAGCTCACAGCGTCCGCGCGAACATACATGATGCAGCGTCCCAGCTGGGAATCCTACTTGACACTCCAGGTCATCTGAGTTCCTTTGGCGCGGTGGCCGTCTCACTGAACCGAGTCTTTAATCCCGAGACTCGTCCATGGCTTGCGCCCGAAGGGACGGGGTCGCAAATACTCACCGAAGTCTTGAACAAGTTAATCGATCAGTACAAGTACCAGTGGAAGTGGAATGTTGAACGGCTCCATCGACGAATCGCGGCGATAATGTTTTACCTGGCCGTACCATGGGATATTGGCGGAGAACGCCTGATTCACCTTTCAACCCACAGATTCTTCGGGCAGTCGAAATGCGAACAGGGCTTTCGTATCCTCCAAGGCGGTGTTTCCCAACTCTACCCAGCTCGATGAGTCAGCGCCAGCCGTTTTCCGATTCCCGGCCCTTACCGGATTTTTTGAAATCAACCGTCTGGGCTTTTACCACCTCGGTTCGCGAGGCTGCCGCGCGTGGCCCTGGTAGTCGTCGCGTCCACCGCCGCCACCGCCGGAACGTCCACCGCCGCCGGGACGGCCGCCGCCGCCGCGGGGCCCGCCGGGACCGCGGTCGGTCTTGGGGCGGGCTTCGTTGATGTTCAATGCGCGGCCGCCGAGTTCTTTCCCGTTCAGAGCCGCGATGGCTTTCTCGGCTTCGCCGGCATCGGACATTTCCACGAAGGCGAAGCCGCGCGAACGGCCGGTGTCACGGTCGGTGACAAGGCTGACTTGATCGACTTTGCCATGAGGCTCAAACAAGGTCCGCAATTCCGCTTCCGTGGTGCTGTGAGGGAGGTTCCCAACAAATAGCTTCTTCATGGATTTCCTTTTCCTGTAAGCCAACGCAAGACGTCAGGTTTTCGTCGGCGGGTTCGGTTCAGTGAGTCGCGTCGGAATGCAGGACACGCGGTTCAGTGGAAAGCGTACTTCCTCCAGCTCAATTGATCAAGCTGGCCCTTATCAACTGCAAATGCACACCGGACAATAAGAGCGGTGTTTTCTCGCGGTTGAAAGCCGGACTGATTATACCCGCTTGGGCTTAATTGCAAGGGGAAATATGCAATTCGGGCGCTCCGTCTGCAAGGTCGCCACAGGATCACAGAGACAGAGAGAAGTAAAAGGATCTCCATCTTCCATGGCGGTATTCTTGGTCTGCACAACCTTCGCGGCGAGGGATGCGTTACCTTGGATACTACGGTCCCGCTGGGTAAAGTTGACTCATCTGCTATACTGTATCTGCGTTAGAACGAAATCGGTTGTTGAGCAGCATCTTGCCAACCAGCTAGCCTGCCCTCAGTACCTCCGACTCGCACCAACGTAAACTAATCTGAAAAGGATACAAGCAACAAAATGGCAGAACAAGGAACAGTAAAGTGGTTTAACGACGCCAAGGGCTACGGCTTTATCAGCCGCCAGACTGGCGAAGATGTATTTGTGCACTTCTCGGCCATCCAGGCGGGCGGCTTCCGCAGCCTGCAGGAAGGCCAGAGCGTGGAGTTCGAGGTCACCAAAGGACCAAAGGGCTGGCAAGCTGAGAACGTTCGTCCTCTGTAAGTCGCGGACGTAACAACAACTTAGATCTCGTGCCCGCCAGCCGCAACAAGGGGCGGGCACGTCTTACAGAACTACAATCCCACTCCCGGATGGAGTCTCTGCATGCAAGCTGAATCGAAGGGTTCTTTCGCCGTTATCCGCTACAATCTCCGCACTTATGAATCGGGCGGCGTTATGGCCGTGATAAAAGGCAAGGAAAGCGCCGAGGCCGTCCTCAAACAATTCGAACAGAGCCAGACATCCGAAGATCGGCACATCGGCTGGCGTTACTTTCTGGAAAAGACGGACCTGAAGGCGGGGATGGATCCCGTTGAGGCCACGGCTCTTCGCCAGTCGCGACTTGAAATCAGAGAAGCCGAAGCCTAGGTTTTTGACACTACCCAACTCAAAGCACACTCAGTAGGATGCGGACTAAACCGCTGATCTACTGTTTTTTCGCGGCATGCGAGCTGCTTTCTGCGCTCGGAATCCGTTAATGCCGGGGTTCGGTCTCCAGCAGGATGGTGGCGAAGTTTCGTCCCCCGAACGCGAACCCCTGCTGGATGACTCCGGTGACTGCTAGCTTCGCACCCCCGCCGGGAACACCGTACCCTTTGCTGAAGACCCACATGGTTCCGGTACCGTCGTCGATTTGGAAAACACCACTTCCCGCGGCGCCAAAGGAATCGGTCACCTGTCCCGCGATCGAGATCTGTTTGCCCGCGAACCGGGCTGGATCCTCATTAATCTTGGCGATGCTCTCATGATGCGGGCACCCAGCCAACAACACGCTCGCCATACTCAGCAGCAAGATGGAAAGGACTCGGATAGGTAGACTCGTCACACCAATCTCCTCAGATCTTCGAAAATGAAGGCTGCAAACTATAAACCCAAACCTGATTGGAAGTTGTTGGATCGTCCAGGGTTGCCACGCGTCTTGCCGAGCCGTCTTGCCGAACTACAGTCTCTCACCTAAAGTGTTTGGTTCGGATTAATGAATAACGGAATCACTCCATGACGATGCTTGAACATATCAGGAACCTTTTCTCGTATGACGCCTGGGCGAATCGCGAAGTTTTAAATTCGCTGCAGGCCGTCAAGGCCCCACCCGCGCGCTCGGTAGACCTATTGGCGCACGTCGTTGCAGCAGAAAAATTGTGGCTCGAACGGTTGCGGGTGCAGAAGCAGACCTTACCCGTTTGGCCACAATTCACCCTCGAACAATGCAAGCTCGAGGTCGACCAACTGCCGGGTCTTTGGACGAGCTACCTAACTTCGCTCGGCGAGGCCGGACTCTCCGGTTCCGTCGCCTACCAGAACACCAAGGGTGAAAGCTTTACCAGCCAGAAGCAGGATATCCTGATGCACGTAGTCATGCATTCGGCCCATCACCGCGGACAGATCGCCGCGAATCTGCGTGCCTCGGGATGCACTCCGGCCTATACCGACTTCATTCATGCGGTCCGGCAAGGGTTTGTGGAATAATCACGGGAGCGCGAAGTTCGACTGCTTGCATCTCCAAGATCGTGTAAGCTTCAAGGTTGGTCCAATCGCGTGATATTTTTTGTCACAGTGCTTACCAGCTCATTTTGGAATCGATGAAAAAGCTTTCCGCTTTCCTATTCGTGCTTCTTCTCAACGGCTCATCGTCCGCCGCTACCGACCCTGGGGTTGAACCTCTGCCCGATCCGGTTTCCAACAATGCGGTCGCCATGCTGAAGGTGCATGGGCAAGTGATGCTGTTTTCGTTCATGGGAATCGGTTCAAAGAAGACTTCTGACGCAATCACCAATACCGCTTTTTCCCTGGATGCGAAGGACGGAACCTGGTCCGCGGTGCATGCCGTTCCCGGCACCGTAGGCCGCATCGGCGCCGTGGCCGCCGCCGCTCGTGATGAAATCTTCCTGTTCGGCGGCTACGTAGTGGACGCGCAAGGCAGGGGAACAATTGTCCCCGATGTCGGTCTATATGAGCCAGGGAGGGACCGGTGGTCCCGGGAAGCTGACCTTCCGCTAGCCCTGGGCGACTCCGTGGCTGGGGTTTATCACGATCGCTACATTTATCTGGTCAGCGGGCGCTCGAACGGGGACGTGGTGAGTAACGTCCAGGTGTACGACGTCGAGAAGAATACATGGGCGCAAGCCACACCCATTCCCGGCCCTCCGGTGTTCGGCCATGCCGGCGCGCTGGTTGGCGACACCATTATTTACGTCGACGGGGCTCGCAAAAATCCTTCCGGCAGCGCGCCGAGATATGTTGCCTCCGACGAATGCTGGATGGGCAAAATCGACCATCACGATCGGACCCGGATTGAATGGACGAAGTTGCCCAATCACCCGGGCACGGCGCGTTACCGCATAGCAGCCGGCGGTTCGGAAAAAGATGAAAAGATTTATTTCGCCGGGGGTACCGATAATCCCTATGACTACAGCGGCGTCGGCTACGACGGCAAGCCTTCCGAGCCGTCTCCAGTAGCCTTCGACTTCAATCTTCACTCGAAAAAGTGGGAGACCATCGAAGAAAATACTCCTGATCCAACCATGGATCATCGTGGATTGCTCGTAACCCACGAGGGCCTGGTTCTGATCGGAGGCATGGAAAAGGGACAGAAGGTCACCGCACGCGTCACCCTCCTGTCGAAGCTACCGAAGGCGAAATAGGCAGGGGAAGTATTGGCAACGACTCTGATGAGGGAACGCAGTTGCCGTCCAGCCTGCGCTTGGGCCGGAACCAACAAACCTAACCACATCTCCATAGATCTTGTTGTAAACTGCCGAGAAGATATTCCTCTCGCGGTCACGCGAGCTGCCCCCGCAGCCGGTCGAGTGACGTGCGCACTTTTATGCAAAAAGACGCGAATGCTGATAAGAAGAACGTAAGCGCTAGCGGTGCGGGGAAGAAGCCATATCAAAAACCTGAATTCCGCTACGAGCGGGTTTTTGAAACTATGGCCTTGTCCTGCGGTAAAGTCAGCCCCACAGAATTTCAATGTCGTTTTAATCGGAAGAGTTCGTAATTCTCGTTTTGCCATGCCCATCACGATCGAAGCTCGCGACTGTCATAAGCTTGAGCTTGCGGCCGAAGTTCTTGGCTTGGGCGGTACGCTACGCCTGCGGGCATTCGGAACCAGTATGCTTCCCGTGATCTGGCCCGGCGACGTCCTCACCATAGAACATAAATCTGGCGATGAGATCGTTCCAGGCGATATTGCATTAGTGGTGCGGCATGGCCGGTTCTTCGTGCATCGTCTGATCGAGAAGTGCGACTCAGGCTGGATTACGCGGGGCGACTCGCTTCCTCACAACGACGAACCCGCGGCGGAATCTCAAGTGCTGGGCAGGGTTTCCCTGATCCGTCGGAAGGCTGGGGCCGTCGTTCCAAACGCGCGACTCTCGGTGTTCGGCCGCACGCTGGGCTGGATGCTTTGCCATTGGGACTCAGTCCGAAACTTCGCGCTGCGTATTCATTCATTCCGGCAAGGCTGGGTCGAACGTCGACGTTCGGAATGGGACGACACTCACGCAGGCCCGGACGCCCTCGTCCGGGCCGCCGAGGACGTAATGGTCTAGCCTCGCACCGCGACAGCAATGAGCCATGCCTCTCAGTTCCCAGTGAATGACCAGATCGCCATCGAGATCGGGGGGATGACGATCGCGCTGCGCACGCACGACCCTGCGTTTCGCCAATTGCTCGAGAAACGTTACGCAGGATTTATTGATTCTTCCGCTAATCCGCAATTCGAGTTTGATATTGACCTCTTCGAGCCTTCCGAGGCAACTCACGGTGACGACGATGTACAGGTGAGACTGCTGGACGGCGAGTGGCTGCTGCAGCGGGGCGACTTCCACGCCCGCTGGGATTCAAAGGCCGGCCGCGGTCACATTCGGCAGTCACGCAACGCGTACGCCATCGACTCCGTGCTGCGCATCGTTCACACCCTGATTCTGGCCAGGCGGGGCGGGTTCCTGGTCCACGCGGCAAGCGCCATTCGCAATGGACGCGCATTCTTGTTCGCAGGCGTTTCGGGCGCGGGCAAGACTACGATTTCTCGTCTGGCGCCGCTGGATACAACATTGCTCACCGACGAAATCTCCTACGTGCGACGTGAAGGGAAGCAGTACCGCGCCTGTGGCACGCCCTTTGCCGGGGAACTGGCCAGGGTAGGCGAAAACCAGTCGGCCCCGTTGAGTACGCTTTTTCTGCTGGAGAAGGGGCGGGAGAACCGGATCGAGCCGGTTACGCCGTCTGAGGCAATTCGGTTCCTACTAAGAAACATTCTGTTCTTCGCGGAGGATACGGAGTTGGTGAATCTGGTCTTCCGCTCTGCCTGCGAGTTTGTAGAGAAGGTACCTGTGCAGCGATTGATATTTGTTCCAGATGAGCGGGTGTGGGAGATGATAATGTAGGCGCGGGCGTCCACGCCGGAGGGAACTTCATGGGAGAGAAGTATGTCGCGCGGAGTTCCGCCATCGCTGCACGCCTCATTGGCGGTGAGATGATGATTATGTCGGCGGTGGACTCGACATTCTTTACCCTCAATGAAGTTGCCACCTTGATATGGCAGGCGGCGGATGGCCGCACGCCTTTGTCGGATATCGTGAGCCGCAAAATCTGTCCTGAGTTCGATGTCGATGCGGAACAGGCTGGGCGCGATGCCGAGCAGTTCGTGAACGATCTCTCGCAACACGGCGTCCTCAAAGTTTCAGAGCAGCCCATCACGAATTCCCCGGCCTCGCCGCCGGAGGCGCGATGAGCCTTCTGGCGGAGATGAATCAGAAGGCGCTGGGCCTTGGCATCCCCATCAGCGTGCACCTCGACATCACCTACCGTTGCAATGAGCGCTGCGTTCACTGCTATCTGGATCACGACGACCACGGCGAAATGACCACGGCCGAGATCGAAGATATTCTGAACCAGCTCTCCGAGGCTGGAGTCTTCTTCCTTACTCTCAGCGGCGGAGAAGTCCTGATGCGCCGCGACTTCTTCGAGATCGTGGAACACGCGCGCCGCCTGCTGTTCAACGTCAAACTGAAGACCAACGGCGTGATGATCCGCGAGCCCGAGGCCGGGCGCATTCGTGAACTTGGGGTTGAGCAGGTGCAGATCAGCGTGTACTCGCATCGTCCGGAAGTTCACGATGCAATCACCAAGTTGCCCGGATCGCTGAAGCGGACAGTCGACGCCATTCGATTTCTCAAGTCGCAAGGGCTCAAGGTGGTGATTGCCAATGTGCTCATGGCCGGCAATCTGTTCGATAACACGGGAGTGATGGCGTTGGCGAACGAGCTCGGAGTTTCCTACACGCTCGACCCCACGATCACGCCGAAGATGGACGGAGATACATCAGTTCTGGCGCTGCGCATTCCTGGGTCTGACCTTAAGCAAGTCTTCCGCAGCAGGGAGTTGGTGGGCAACGTGGAGGAATTTTGCGCTCCTCCACCCGCGCCTGGCGAAGACATTATGGATGGGTTCCCCTGCAGCGCGGGTCACACCGCCTGCTACATTTCTCCGTACGGCGATGTCTTTCCTTGCGTCCAGTTTCCGCTGCCCAGTGGCAATCTGCGGCGGCAGAAGTTCGCGGAAATCTGGCAAAACTCGCCGCAATTGAACGAAATTCGCTCTATTCGCGCGCGCGATCTTCCAACTTGTTCGACCTGCGCTCACGTGGGGACTTGCACGCGTTGTCCCGGGTTGGCGTATATGGAAGGGAATATGCGTGGGCCATCCACGGCCGATTGCGAGAAGTCGTTTCAGAGGACCGGTATCCCCTCGGCGAATATGGTGCTGAAGACGCGAATAGGGGCCACTCCGTTGATCCAAATTCAGGCCACGTCGTTTTTGTAATTCGCACTTCCTGGGAATCCGTTCCCGCGTGGCGTCGAGGTCTTGTTCGGTTGCACAAATTCCGGTGCAGAAAATCCCTCAAAAAAAACGCTCTGTTTCGCGCAAAATCTAGAAAACAAAGGGTTGGAATTTTTCTTGCCTTCTAGATCTATGGTTCTAAAGGTAGTTACAGGCAAAATCTAGAAAACATGGAAGTTATGGGGTTGCTCGGCGGTTCCGTTTTGGAATGCGCGGGTTGGACCGGAGCAACGGATCTTCCCATGAGCGGGCGGGACTTCGTCCCTGGAACGCGCAGAGACCGCGTCCATGATTAAGTTGTCAAAGATCATTGATTATCTTATAGATAACCAATTTGTTTATATATTATCGCAGTGCGGGTATGAATTCAAGACGAAAGTGGACGGGGAGCGGAGTTGGTCCCAAACTGGGAATCCAGCGCCCATCTTTGTATACGACATCAGCGGTCTGCAGCGGTCGTCTGGATCGAAGGGAGATCCTTGAGTCGACAGTGATATGGGTAGATCTTGAATGCTTGCCCTCGTGGCTTGTGCGTTCTCGCCTCCCACCCTTTCCGCAAAGTGCGCGGAAAGAGTGGGGCACCCCGTTTTATCTGTGATTTAGAGGTGCGCTAGGAATGGATGGGCCAGCCGCCGATCCCGGGGCACACGGGCGAGCCAAACTGAATCATGGCAGAGTCGGCGAATGAACACGGGTTTGTCGAACTGTTGCACGCACTGATCGTGGTCCCCGAGACGGACGTAGCGGAAGAAGGATTGTCGCCTTCGCCGATCAAGCGCGTGTTGGCGGGCAAGATCCACGATTTGGGAATGAGAATGGTCCCGGCAGGCAACAGGATGGTCGAGGGCACCGTGATTCCGGCCCATGGGCTGGCCGTGCACTGCATGCTGGTCCCCGTAGTACCCGGCAGGCCTCGCGCGTCAATTACTGCTCCAGCGGGCGGATAAGTCCTACTGCTCAGGATGCCTTTTAGCACCGTACAGATGTCGGTGTTGCTGTTGCCGAACACGCTAGCGTCGATGAAGGCCCCAGAGAACCCACAAGAGGTGGTCAAGGAACAGCTCGCGTTTGAGTTATAGACCGCATTGTTGCCCTGGGTCTGCGCCTCCGCGTAGACCGGGCCGATGGAAAACCCGACTAGAACAGCGATGATTCCGAACACCTTCCTGCCAAAGGTCACTCCTGTCGTATATCGCATACAGCCCTCCCTGCCGCACGAATCTGGATTCTGACGTAGTACCGCTTGAGCCCCGGCCAAGTTTTCTATGGCGAGACCTCAAACACCGTCCCGCATGCCCCAGAGCCACAACTTGTACCAGTACCTCCGTATTGGCTCGTGCCGTAAAGGTTACCGGCCCCGTCGACGGCTAGCGGGGCCATCGGCTGCCCAGGGCCTGAGGTGGTGTGGAAGCCGTAGAGAACAGTGAAACGCCAAGCCCCGTGGCCGTTCGGCAAGCTGGCAGCCTGTAATCGGAAGACGTCGCCATATTGAGATCCACCCAATCCACGATACGCAGTACCGTACAGGTCGCCGTGGTTGTCGAAAACTAGTCCGGCTGCCGGGTTTGCGCCGTCATTCCCGCCGCTGAAGTCATGCAGCGTCGTCTCCGTCCAAGAATGGGATTTTCCAGAAGGCTTCTTCAGCTCAAAGGCCAGCCCATTCGGTCCGGGCCCACCCGAGGTTGTGCCATATAGATTGCCATTTCCATCAAAAATAACGCCCGCTGAAGAGTTGGAGCCATCCTGGCCGTCAAATTGGTGCACCACTCTTTCGGTCCACGGCCCGCCACTCTTAACAGGCGGTTGCAGCTTGAATACGATGCCGCAGCCGGTACCTCCGACTCCACCCTCGCATTCTCCCTTGACGTTGTTTCCACCGAAGTACGTCGTGCCGTAAATCGCGCCCTTGCTGTCGAGCACCAATCCGCCGTTGGGGTTTGCACCATCGCCTAATTGCTGACCGGACTTGACACCCTTAAAGCCGTAGAGGACTTTCTCCGTCCACTTGCCGCCTTTTGTTTGCGGCGGGCTCAACTCATAGATCGCTCCGCAGTGCTCGTAGTAGGGCTCGTTGCACGATCCGTAGCCGCCGCCGTAGGCGGTCGCGCCGTAAATGTTGCCTTGGGCATCGAACGTCAGAGTTTCTCCGGCAAGCTGCCCGTCCTTGTCTCCCTTGAAGCTGTACAGCACCTTCTCCGTCCAGGCTTCGCCTTGTTTCTTCGGTGGCGAAAGCTCGTAGACAGTGCCACAGCCGACCACTCCACCGAAGATCATGCACTTTCCCGTGCCACCGTAGCCTGTACCACCGTAGAGATTGCCGGAGTTGTCGATGAGCAATGTCCCGGCTGGGGAGGAGCCATCACCGTGGGGCTGACCTTTGAAGACATACAGAACCGTCTCCGTCCATGGCCCACCCTTTTGAGCCGGTGGGGTCAGTTGGTAGACGATGCCACACTGCGCGGGAGGACAGGAGCCGGAACCACCCTCGAGCGTTACGCCATAGAGGTTGCCGGCCTTGTCGAAGACTAATCCGCCTCCTGGGAAAGAACCATCGGGCGATCCCTGGAAGCTGTACAGCACTTTTTCCTTCCACTCGGCCGAGGCGGATGGGCCCAGTGCGAGAATAACCACGAAGAGGCCCAACAGGCGGATTGCGAAGTGAGGACAAGCGTTGCGATTCATCGCCAGGGAACACCCTCAAGTGGGATTGCCGGCGCTGTTGAGGGAGGTCCGGGAACGGCGCGGCTTGCAGCGATATTACCCTCGTCTGGGGCGGGTGTCTACGGCAAGTTCTTGCTGATTGGCTGGCGATGCTGCTGGCGGCGGGGGAATATAGGGACGCGTCCGGTCTCCTTGCGTTCGTGATGGTTGCGTTCTTGACTCCCACTCTTTCCGCAGAGTACGCGGAAGAGTGGGGCACCCTGTTTTATCTGTGATTTAGAGTTGCTAATGAAATGGGTGGCTCGCCCGCCTTGGGCCTTTGCAATGTCGTCGCGGGGCTGTGGTGCTTTGCACCGCTGGGCGGACGAGGGCGTCCGCCGCTACGTGTTCGTCGCGTCCTGTGTGTTCGGTAGCGCGAAGCACGTTGGTCACCATGGGGGAGTCTGGGGGTCATGTTTAGTTACTAAAGTAAGGCTGCTGATTCCCGAAATGTGCGCGAAGATTAACGATGGTGAAATTTTGAGGAGAGAGACGATGCGAACTCATCCATTCCGTTGGTTTTGGGTGGTGGCGGGGTTGGTCCTGCTGGGAATTCCGCTTTGGGGCCAGGCGGAGATGGAGCGGAGCTCAGCGGGTGACGCGAGCCACGCGGCGACCCACTTAGGGTATCCGCAGGACTGGAGTTCGCGGCACTTGTTGATGCCGGGGGCGCGAACTGATGAGGTGATGGCGGCGGGAGAGCGCGACCCGCGGCATGTTTACAACCTGGTGATGCGGCGAGTGGCGGTCGAAAATGCGCGCATTGGCGCACGCATCGGTGTGCCGCGGCGTCGACGACACATAAAGATTGACTGGTCGGTTTCACTGGAGAACGGGTACGTGCCGCAGAATCAGTTTCCGGCGAAGTACCAGTTTGGCATCGGGGCGGAGAATTGCAATTCAGATTACGTTCTGTTTGGGCTGACCGTGAATTCAGGGACGCAGGCCAACCTGGTTGGGATTAACAACCTGTATACGACCGGCACTTCGCCGTGCAATGGCGGATCGCCCTGGGTGGCATTCGCTTATAACACGGTGACGCAAACGGGTGGGCAGATCCGGACCTCGCCGACGCTATCGGCGGACGGGACTAAGGTGGCGTTCGTAGAAAGCACCGCTGGAGCGTCGTATTTTCATGTGCTGGTATTGCCGAATCCCATTCCGGTGCCACCGTCGCAGTCGGGGACGGTGTTGAGTCCGCAGACTCCGACTACTTGCACGACTCCGACGACGCCGGGTTGCATGACGACGCTTACGATCGAAAGCAGCGCGACCAATTCGAACTCATCCCCTTGGGTGGATTACCACGCGGATACAGTGTATGTGGGGGCGGACAATGGCGTGCTGTACAAGATCACGCCGGTATTCGGCGGCGGCGCGCCGGCGCTGGTCAACGATCCAAGCAACTGGCCAGTCGCTGTCTCGACCAATAAGTACAACAAAGTGTTAACCGCTCCGGTGGTCGATGACAATGCCGGGCTGATTTTTCTCGGAGACGGGGAGGGATATCTTTATTCCGTTAAGCAGACCAACCCGGCTAAGACCTTGGCCGCCCAGCAGACGATCGGGTGGGCGTACGACGGAAACAACGATGGGAGCGGGAAGCCAGGGACGGGGGTGGTCGACCCGCCGATTGCGGTCACGGATTCCGCCAATCCTACAACCGACCAAGTCTTTGCCTTTACCGGATGCAGCTATGTCCTGGGCATTGGGGGGGCGGTGAGCCAGCTTCCGGCCAGCTTCACCACCGGCGTTCCCACGACCAGCAATACCGTGGATCTGGGATCAGCGAGCGGAAACGGGGACTGCACGGGAAAAAACGTACACTCGGGAACGTTTGATAACGCATTCTGGCTGAATGGGTCGACGTCGGGGCACATGATCACGTGTGGATTCGTGAACAATGGAGGCGCGCCGGCGGAACCGAAGATGTATTTCTTCCCCTTCGCGAGCAACGTGATTACCAGTACGGGCTCGTCCACCTTTGTGGTTAACACCACCAAAGGTGACGAATGTTCGCCCCTGACCGAATTTTATGATGGGACGACGGATCGTCTCTTCTTTGGAGTGGGCAGTTCGAAAGACGGGTTCCTGGAGAGTTCGACGATTACGACCTCGCTGGCGACACCGAACTGCACGGGAACCCCGACATCCAGTTGCGTGACTTCCCCGAGCGCTCTGGGTGGAACCAGCGGGATCGTGATCGACAACCAGGTGTCGAATGGGGGTACGAACATTTACTTTTCGACGATGGCGGCGGGGTCGGTGAACGGGCAGAAGTGTAATGTATCGGGCGGAACTGCAAACCCGTATTGTGCCGTGAGGCTGACCCAGTCGGCGTTGCAGTAAGGGCGGGTAACGAGCGGGTTTAGAGCTCGCGCGTGCCTCCGTGAGTCGAATCATTTCTCTCAGTGTTCCGAGCGCTGTCCAGCTTGCGGGAAAACTCTCGGCGTTTGAGTTTTGAAAGGGCACGGCTTCCCAGCCGTGCCGTAAGTCTCTAAAAACGACGTTCGGCGCGGATTGAAGCCACGCCCTTTCAAGGCTCCAGTCGCACCCAGCGCGCCCCTTCGATAGTTACTAAGGTTTCGAACCTCCCACGTTCCTTAGAGACGGACCGACAGATCCTCCTGTATTTGTAAATTCTAAGGTGACATGGATCATGACTTCCCCATTGCAGACGCTCAAAAGGCGTACGAACTTTATTCCCTTCAACCTTCTTCTCACAGTGGCACTTTGCCTTAGCGGTAGTCTCCCAGCGCATGCGACCGTGGCTTCAGTGTCGGTGCAATCGCCTAAGTTGTCGACTAACTCGGCCACGAACCTTACCACGCCCATCCATTTCGCGGCGACGGCGGAAAGCGATTTGGCGGTGACCGGCTATGTAATTTACGTTGACCACAATAATGTCTACCGCAACTTCAGCCCATCCCTGGATGCGTGGGTCATTCTTCCGCCGGGAGGCTCACACATCGTGTACATCACGGCCTGGGATTCGAGCGGCAGTCATTTTAGTACGGCGACCTATTCGATTAATGTAGCGGGGGCTGCGGCACCTACCCCGCCCGACCTTGCGACTCGAACCGTGAACATCGATAAGCCGGCGTCTTCCTACTGGACGGTGGATAACAATAACGGTGTTGGCGGCCAATGCAACGATGGAAGCATAGAAACGTTCGATCACAATTCTGACCCCAACACAATGAATTCTCCTGACTTTGATGAAAACGGGCAGCACTTCGTGGTAAGGAGCCAGTGCACTTACGACGATAGCTTGTTCTACTGGAAAGACCCAGAGAATCCGCAACTCAACAGCACAAATTTTCTGTGGGATTTCTGGTTCTATGTCCCGACTACCACGCGCAATAGCACGGTGCAGGCTTTGGAATTCGATTTCTTCCAAGCCGTACCTTTGAAGGACGGGGTTCATGAATTCATGTTCGGGTCGCAGTGTAACTACGCCACCAATCAGTGGCAGCTCTGGCTTCCTGACAAAAGTGGTTTGACTTGGGTCAATGCCGGGTTATCTCCGTGCCAGTTCTCGACGGGGGCGTGGCATCACGCCACGTACTTCCTGCAGCGAGTGACGACGAGCGGATACCAGGAAATTCCTCGCCAGTTTGATCCCAGTACGGACAGCAACGCTAGTGTGCGGTTCGGGACTCTGTCCATCGACGGGGTGACTTCTTACCTCGGGGGGCTTTCGTACTCGACCATTCCGCGTCCGGCTTGGGGCGCAACGATCGGGTTGCAACATCAACTGGATAGTTCGGCTGCCGGTGTGACCATTGAAGAGTACGTGGATGAAGAATCTTTAACTACCTGGTAAGTGGCTGGTTGATCGGAGAGATCGGTGATAGCTTGCGCCGACGTTGCAAACGGCTGCAACCGGTTGCAAAAAGTCTCAGTCTTGACAAGCTGAGAGACGGGTATAGACTCATGCCAGTTCGTTGATTTGTATAAGGGTTGTGAAGTGGTATGAGACTTACAGGTAAACTGCCCCGAATTTTCTCGCTGTTTCTACTGGCCGCGTCGCTGCCCGCTTGGGCCGGTTCCGTCAACAGCTTTTCCAATGGATTTGACACAAAGACAGCTTGGTCGTTCACTCCGGACACTTTCACTGAAAACCATTCTCTTGATAGCTCGCCGTTTGATGGCGGGAAAGTAACCAATGGACATAGCGGTTACTTTGTTTCCGAGGAAGGCTTTTCTGGTACAACCCTCTTAGATGGATCCGACAAACACTTCTTCGATAGAGGTTGGGGCCATGACGGGTGCGACCGGCGTGACGATTGCAACTCGGTCCCCGAAGGTGGGGCTCCACTGTCGTACCTCATATTTTCGGGGTTGGCGGTAATTGCAGGTATTCTAATATCGGGGAAGCGTCATCGCGCGACAGTTACTGCTTAGTCCAATCTAACCTATCAACCACCCAATAGGCGTCCTAGCAGGGCTCGCTGAAGAGGTTCCCGATGCGAATCGGGCATTTTCAGCGGCCTGCTAATTGATTACATCAGGCGGTTGTCGCGGCCTTCTGCTTTGTGGATCGGCGTTCGCCTGGATCTTCGATCGGAGAAGATGGAGCCTTCTTTGTCTTTCTCATCCACTCTGCTGCTCTTTGTTCGGCTTCGAATAATTGCTCCATCGTCATCGTCTTGTTGAGATCATCTTTGGCTCTGATGATTTGTTCATTGACGATCAGGTACCACATGTACGCGTTCACCAGATCCTTTGGCCCGGATGGTCGAGCTGAGTGGGTGTGTGCTAACGCCAGCTGTGCGGCGGGCAAGCCTTGTTCGGCGGCTTTTTGATAGATGGCCAACGCCGCTTCATCGTGGCGATCACCATTGATCGGATTGGCCCACAGAGACGGGAGCAGCGATTGTGTGGGACTGGCCTGGCTCAGGGTCATGAACAATAGCTCGACCCGGCTGGAGACGCCCAACTTGTCGAAGACTCGAAACAGGTAGTTTTTGATGGTGTGCTGGCTCAAGCCGAGACGCTCGGCGATCTCGCGGTTGGTGAGGCCCTCGGCCAGACTGCGAACGACCTCCATCTCACGCTTCGAAAGCAGGTCCAACCCATTGGCATCGACCGCACGAGGGGTGGGTGAAGAGGCGAGGGCTTCTACGGCAAACGACATCTGCAGGCTATTGGCCCAGATCTGGCCCTCGTGGACGCTACGCACGCACTTGCAGAGCGACTCGATGGAGTCGTGCCGGCTGAAGATTCCTCTGGCGCCGGCGCGAAAGGCGTGCAAAATGGGTTCACGTTTCGAGGAATCGAGCAGCATCACTGCGCGGATGGCAGGATGGGATGCTCGCAGCTCGCGCAAAACTTCAAAGGCGCGGTGCGGTTCCTCGTCCAAATTGGAACTGACCAGAAGGACATCGGCTTTGTATTCGGCCGCGGTAGCAACCAGAGTGTGGGAATCGGATTCTGCACGGATGACATCCAGTCCGGGCTCGCGTTTTAGCGCATCGGCGAGTAATTGAGTGTGGATCTGCGTGTTGTCCGCAACCAGGACGCGAATCCTGCGGTCCCCCGCACGTTGGGTTTCCATAAAGTTTCTCCAGTGACACTGCATGCCACAATCGAGACAAGCTGTCCTGGGTAGGGTCTTCCGCAGGCGGGGAAACGAACTTGTTCTGTTAGGGGGAGGTTCGGGTTGGCGCAAGTCAAAACGCGACAAACGCCAGTAACAAACAATTATAGTCTAATTCATCGCTCGGCGAAATGCAAGCGTTTGCAGCAGTTGCAGGAGACTGCAGTCTTCGGAATTGAGCCCCCCGAGCGCTTGAATGTGTTCCCAAGTTCAACTTGGGTCGATAACAAGATTCGATATCTCCTGGATGTTTCGAATACTCCCTTAGAATCAGCGAGATCGCAGGTGGGGTCTCTTGGGCTGGCAGGTTGCCGCGTGGTGGGGCGGAACTTCGTCTTAGGGAAACCAACGTGGAAGAACTCTACCGAGTGAGAAATCCTTCTCTAAGTATGCTGTCCTTCACCGGTGAGAATGTACACCCTCGTGCGAACGAGAAGTCCGGCGCAGAGAGCGCGTACCTCTTGCAGCATCCTGCACAGGATTGTAGCCTAGGTTCACTTTCGGGCAAATAACTCAGAGCCGAGTTCCTATCCCCCTTGTCCGGTAAACGGAAACATTGCGTATCAGTGAGCCAGTTTGCAAAGTAACCCTCGAGGGCGAACGTTAACGCGCGAGGAGATTCCTGCAACCGGTAGGCAGCGCTCACTGCAGACATGGCAGGATATTTGATTCGTAGAGATTAATTCCTCCCAGGAATCTCTAAGTAGGTCTCCCCCAACGACCCTTGAAGTTTGATCCCCCTTTTTCTTTGGCTATTTCTTTGGCGCAGAGGTCACATTGTGACCCAGAGGGCGAAGCTATGAGTGCCGGCAACCAGTCGTGCGAGAGCCCGAATATGACGCCTATCATTGCGTCGGGTATTGAAAACTGGTACGCCGTGCAAACCCGCGCCCGCCACGAACGAGTGGTTGCGCAACGGCTGCGCGAACAAGGCGTAACCACATTCCTGCCGCTGGTCACCGAGGTGCATCGTTGGAGCGATCGGCGGAAATCGGTTGAACTACCGCTCTTTGGTTGCTACGTATTCGTGAAACTGCCGCCAACGGGCGAGGATCGGTTGCGGGTGTTGCGCATCGACGGTGTGTTCAAGTTCGTGGGCGCTCGCGGTGTGGGAACTCCAATCGCCGAGGCGCAGATCGATTCGGTCCGTACGCTGATCGGGCAGCAAGTACCCTGGAGCAGCTATCCATTTCTTCAGATTGGGCAGCGGGTGCGAGTGCGTGGCGGCGCCCTGGACGGTGTCGAAGGTATTCTGCTCTCGCGAAATGACGACAACACGTTAGTGGTTTCGATCGACGCCATTCAAAGATCTCTGGCGGTTCGCATTCAAGGGTACGATCTCGAGCCGGTTTAACGCACCTTCAAGATTGTTTTAGCGAGCACTAACAGCAGGTCCCTCGGCTCCGCTTCTCAACTCCTTCGGGAATGAGAAGCTCCGGTCGGGATGACAGTCGGTAACGAGTATCTCTTCCGCATCTCCAGGGAAACCTACAAGCCAGTGACAGAAAACTCAATCGAAACGGCACGCCTGCTGGTTGTCAGCAAGGAGCCGGGAGTGGTGCGCTCGCTCTGGTCGATGGGGGACGCGAATTCCTGGCAACTGGAGACGGTGGGCAGCGGCTGGGAAGCGTTGGAGTCGGTGCAGGCGGGAATTACGCCCGACCTGCTGTTGCTCGATCTGCCTCGCGGCGATGCGGATAGCCTGCACATCCTGCGGTGGCTGCGGAGGCTTCGTCCTAATTTGCCCATCATTTTGCTTTGTTATCCCGATGATGCGGGGCGAAAAAATGAAGCCATTCGCCTGGGCGCCCAGGATTACCTGGTCAGGCCGGTCGACGACGAGCAACTGGAGATGGTGATTCGCGGCCAGCTTAGCTCATGCGGCGCGAGCACCGAGATGGAGGTCGCGAGCGAGGACATCGAACAGGTCAGCGAGGACGCATTCTTCGTGGGCGCGAGTCCGATCATGCGGAAGCTTCGCGCCCAGGCGGAATTGCTGGCGCAAGCCAGTGTTCCGGTGCTCATCCTCGGTGAAAGTGGAAGCGGAAAAGACACTGCGGCCCGACTGATTCATAAGTTATCGGTCCGTTCCGGGTTCAAATTTCTGAAGGTGAACTGTTCGGCGCTGCCCGGCGATCTGCTTGAAACCGAACTCTTCGGTTACGACCGGAGTGATTCCACCGGTTCCGTGCGATCCAAGGCCGGCAAATTCGAACTGTGTGAAAAGGGAACTGTTCTGCTGGACGAAATTGCCGAGATGCCGACCAGCGTGCAAAGCAAGCTGCTGCAGGTGTTGCAGAACAAGCAATTCTTCCGGCCGGGCAGCGGCGTCACGGTCGAGGTCGATGTCCGGATTCTGGCTGCAACCAGCGCCAACATCGAGCGCGCGCTTTCTGAAAAGAAACTGCGGGAAGATCTTTATTATCGGCTGAGCGCTTTCACGGTTCAGTCTCCACCCCTGCGCCAGCGTAAAGACGAGCTTCCACTTCTGCTTCGCCATTTCATGCATCACCTGGCTAAGCACTATGGCCTGCCTCCACGTACTTTTTCACAGTCGGTACTCGACGCTTGCCATGCTTATTCCTGGCCCGGGAATCTGCGTGAGCTCGAAGAGTTTGTGAAGCGTTACTTGATGATGGGGGACAAAGAACTGGTCTTTGCCACACCGAAGTCAGAAGGCGAACTCCGGAACGCAAAGTCGTCGCGGCCATTGGAACCAGCGAGGGAAGCCATGGCTGAGGGCGGAAATGGGTCTTCCAATCTCAACTCACTTAAGTCGCTGGTGCAGAGTGTAAGGTGCGAAGCGGAAAGAAATGCAATTGCCACTGCATTGGAGAAGACTGGCTGGAACCGGAAAGCGGCAGCGCGGTTGCTCAAGGTCAGTTATCGGACTTTGCTGTACAAGATCGAGCAATACCACATGAGCTCTTCGGAAACGAATCCATCCGCATTTACGGGAAACGGAGTCAGGGGCAATGGAAAACGGGTTTAGCTTCGCAGCTTCTGGTGAGAGCGGACGCGCGCGTTTCAATTTTTTGGATTGGAGTCAATCATGATCACCCCAGTAAGAAAGATGTTTTGTCAGCAAACAGCCATTTTAGTTACCTGCATTTTAATCCCCGGCTGGCTGGTTGGACAAACTGACTTTGCGAAGAACGCAAGCAGCACGAAAGCGGAAGTCCGGACCGTCGCCGCTGACCTACCTGCCGCCGGAACTACGGTCCGACCGCACGATGACACCTACATCATCGGTACTGACGATGTGTTGTCGATCAACGTCTGGAAAGAGCCCGAGGTCTCGCGCACGGTCCCGGTTCGCTCCGATGGGAGAATATCGGTGCCCTTGGCCGGCGAAGTGCAAGCCAGCGGTGAGACGCCTCGTCAGTTGGAGAAAGAGCTGGCCGACAAATTGCGAAGCTTCATCTCCCAGCCCGAAGTTACGGTTATGGTCACAGAGGTGAAGAGCCAGAAATTCAACATCCTTGGTCAGGTCGCGCGCCCGGGGACGTATCCGCTGACCAATGGCTCGGATGTGTTGGACGCAATCGCGATGGCGGGCGGCTTCCGGGACTTTGCCAAGGAAAAATCAATTTATGTGCTACGCCAGAACAGTGATGGCGTAAAGACACGCTTGCCGTTCAATTACAAAGAGGTCATCAAAGGCAAGAATTCGGCGCAGGACGTAAAACTGCAGCCGCGCGACACGATCGTGGTGCCTTGAGAGCAGAGATGCGAATCCGAATCCTAGTTGGTTTGATGCTGCTGGTTGTGTCTCCGGTTTCGGCGCAGGTTGCAGCCTCGGGCGCGGAAGTGGCCGCAACCGGCCCTGGCGCCAGCGGGACGCCCATGATGACGCCCGCTCCGATCAGCGGCGAAGGATATTCGATGGGATTCGCTTCTGAGACGCGGGCAAATTATTTGCACGGAGGACTGGTGTTCGGCAGCACTTACGATGACGGCGCAACCATAGGCTCCAATGGCCAGCCGTTGAGCGATGTAAGTTATTCGATGTGGCCGATAATCTCGCTCGATCAGACTCATTCCCGTCTGCATTGGGACTTGTCTTATAGTCCGGGGTTTACGTTCTACCAGCGCACGAGCGGGCGCAACGAGGCCGACCAGAATTTTGCAGTTGATTCGAAGTACCGCCTTAGCCCGCATGTGACGCTGAGTGTGCGGGATTCGTTTCAGAAGACATCGAATGTGCTCAATCAGCCAAACTCGGATCTCGCCCAGCCGGTATCGGGTGCGACGTTTGTGCCCAATGACTCCGTGATTGCGCCGGTCGCCGATATGCTCAGGAATGTTGCGAACGCCACGCTTACCTACCAGTTCAGCGCGAATGGGATGATTGGAGCCAGCGGAACTTTCAGCAATCTGCACTATCCCAACCAGGCGCAGGTTCCGGGTTTATATGATTCGAGTTCAAGCGGGGGATCGACTTTTTACAATCACCGGCTCTCGAAGATGCACTATATCGGCGCTACCTATCAATACCAGCGATTTCTCGCGTACCCGACTCTTGGGCAGAGCGAGACTCAGGCGCACAGCATTTTCCTCTTTTACACTCTCTATCTGAAACCTACTTTTTCTATATCGGGGTTTGGCGGACCGCAGTACTCCGACACCGAACAGTTTGGTGTGCCGACGCTAAAAGCGTGGTCTCCGGCGGGCGGCGCGAGCCTGGGATGGCAGGGCAGGCTGACCAGTTTCGCCGCCAGCGTTTCGCGAGCAATCAGCGATGGCGGTGGCTTGATCGGGGCCGTCCACTCGGACAGCGCGAATGCTTCGTTGCGCCGGCAGCTTACTCGAGGCTTGAGCGCGTCCATCGGAGCGAGTTACGCAAGCAACGTCATTCTGGATGCGCTTCCTTTGTTTAACACTGGCGGTCATACCATCTCGGGAAACGCGTCACTCCAGCGCCAGGTTGGCGAACATTTTAATGTGCAGCTGCAATATATGCGCTTGCACCAGAGCTACAGCGAGATCGCGGTGCTATCGAGCGCGCCCGACCGAAATCGTGAGTCGATCACCATTTCGTACCAGTTCGCGCGGCCGTTGGGAAGATAGTCAGGGACGACATTTATGGCAGGCGTAGCAGAAGAGAAATCGGGCGAAGGGCTCAACCTGCAGCAGTATGTCGACGTGATCCGGCGCCGGCATATGTACTTCTTAATACCTTTTTTCCTGGGGTGGCTCGTGGTGTGGAGCGCGAGTTGGGTTCTGCCTTCGCGATACCGGTCGGGCACTCTGATTCTGGTGGAGCAGCCGAGCATGCCCAGGGACTACGTGACCCCGAACGTTACCGATGATTTGCAAACCCGGCTGCAGAGCATTACCCAGCAGATTCTCAGCCGCACGCGTCTGTTGCACATTATCGATGAGCTCAATCTGTATGCCGACAGTCGCGGCCGGCTGAATCCGGACGAGTTGGTCGAGCGCATGCGGAAGGATATCGAGATTGAGCTGGTGCGGGATGAAAGACACCAGATCACTTCGTTCAACATTTATTATTCCGCTCACGATCCCCACGTTGCTCAACAAGTCACCGGCGAGCTGACCAATCTGTTCATCAGCGAGAACCTGGAGCTGCGGCAACAGAAATCCGAAGACACCACCAAGTTTCTGGAACAGCAACTAGAAACTGCACGGCAGGCTTTGGCCGAGCAGGAGGAAAAAGTCCGCTTATACAAAGACCAGCATTTGGGCGAATTGCCGACCCAACTGGCGAGCAATCTGCAAATTTTGACTGGGCTGCAGTCGCAGCTGCAGAACGAAGAAGATGGTCTGAATGCCGACCGGCAGCAGAACGCTTATTTGCAATCGATGCTGGAACAGTCGCGCGCTTCTCAGAGAACTTCCAGGAGCGGGGACGGCACACCGGTAGGCATACCCGCGTTAGACGAAGAACTCGACAAACTCCGAGCCCAGCTCACCGATCTGACCTCGCGCTATACCGAGCGTCATCCCGACGTTCTTAAGCTGAAAGAGCAGATTGCGAAGACGGAAAAAATGCGCGAGCAAGCGGTTGCTAATCTTAAGGCTGGGGCGACCACGAACTCGGGGATTGGCAACGCGCCCGCTGCATCAGGCGATGGGGACGGCACCGACGGCGCAGCAACCATTCAACTCCAGGGTCAACTGAAAGCCAATCAGATCGATATTGCCAACAAGCAACGCGAGATCGCGGCTTTGAAGGCGAAGATTAACGACTACCAGGGGCGTTTGAACCAGGAGCCGGTGCGGGAACAGCAGTTCGCGGACCTCACGCGAGGCTACGAACAGTCGAAGGCAAATTATGACGATCTGCTGAAGAAAAAGAACTCTTCGCAAATGGCGACGAGCATGGAATTACTGCAACAGGGCGAACATTTTCAGATGATCGACCCTCCGAGCCTGCCGCTGAAGCCTGATTTTCCCAATCGCCTTAAGTTTTGCGCTATTGGGTTGGGCATTGGGATTGCGTTAGGCGGAGCACTCGCCGGGGGAACGGAGTTTTTGGACGACCGTCTCTACAGCGAGAAAGCGCTCAAGGAGATGCTGCCGGTGAGCGTGATCTCGGAGATTCCGGCGATCACCAGTCCCGAAGAAGAAAGAAAGCAACAGCAGAAGGTGTGGATGAGTTGGGCCGCGGCAGGTCTGGTGTTTGCGATCATTCTGGCGGGATCAGCGATTAGTTATTTCCGCGGATAGTGTCGGTCGTTCATGTACAAAGCCTTCTACAATCTGAAGCGAAATCCATTCGAGATTAGCCCGGATCCCTATTTTCTTTTTCCTACCCGGAGACACAATGAGGCACTGGCGGCGTTGTATTACGGCGTCCGGCGCCACAAGGGATTTGTGGTCATGACCGGGGAAGTGGGTACCGGCAAAACTCTTCTGGTACGCTGCCTGCTGCAACTGCTGAATCAGAGCGATGTGGCCTACGCCTATGTGTTCAACAGCCGGCTTGCGCCCTTTGAGTTTCTGCAGTACGTTGCCGGTGACTTCGGACTGCATGTGACCGGCAAGAACAAAAGCGAACTGCTTCTGCTGCTGAGCAATTACCTCATTTCGCGCCACCAGAAGAAACTCACCACCGTGCTGGTGGTGGACGAAGCCCACCACGCGTCGACGGAAGTGCTTGAGGAAATCCGCCTGCTGACCAACCTCGAGACCACGAATGAAAAGTTACTGCAGATCTTGCTGGTCGGACAGCCAGAGTTGGATGAAAAGCTCGACTCCATCGAGTTGCGGCAGTTAAAGCAGAGGATCGCGCTGCGTTCGCAACTGCAGCCGCTGGATTTGGACGAAACCGGCGGCTATATCCATCGCCGCTTGCAGCTTGCGGAAGCAGATTCGAATCCCACGTCGCTTTTTCCTGCCGAAACGATTGCCAGAGTTCATCGCCACTCGCGCGGCATTCCGCGGCTGATCAACACCATTTGCGAAAACGGATTGATCACCGCCTACGCCCGACAAGCCCGGAGCGTGACCCCCGAAATCATTGAGGATATTGCCGCGGACTTCCGCCTGGGTGTGGTTCACCAACCTAAGACTGAGCCGGCCGTGAACGAAGATGGCGATGCGCGGCGAGCGGCGAGAACTTTGCTGCTCTTGCATGATTATCTGCAAAAAGCGCAATCGACTCAGGACGAACCGCGAGCAGCCGCAGCCACTGGAGCCAGCAAACATGAGCCGTATATTTGAAGCGTTACAAAGGTCGGAGTCGGAGCGTTCGGGCACACCGTTAGCTCCTCCGGCGCTGGCGACAGAACTCTTGCAGGTCGTGGAGCGCGAGGCCAGCGCGCTTGCTCCGAGGGATCTTTCTGCGAACGAGTTCGCTCACCAGGAGTTCGGCGGAGAGGAATTCGCTAAGAAGGACTTGAGTCAGTTCCAGTCATTGCCGTTAGTGCTGCCGCAGACCAGCAAGTTGATCTGCCTGACGGCTCAGGAAAGTTTTGGGGCGGAGAAATTCCGTTTTCTCGGGGTTCGCTTGCGACAGATGCAGCAAAGCCGTCCGCTCAAGAAAGTGTTGATCACGAGCACGATTCCCGAGGAAGGCAAAAGCACCGTGGCGGCAAATCTGGCAACCATTTTGGCGCGCAGGCAGCAGCCGAAGATTTTGCTGCTGGAAGGCGATTTGCGGCGTCCGTCGCTGGGCAAGCAATTCGGGCTGGGCAATCTTCCTGGCCTTAGCGAGTGGTTGCAGGGTGAACCCCGCCCGATTCAGCACATCTACCGGCTTGAGGAATCCAACTTGTGGTTTCTTCCCGCCGGCCACCCGCCAATGAATCCGCTGGAACTGATGCAGTCCGGCAGGCTGTCAGAACTCCTGAATCAGCTTTCAGGCTGGTTTGATTGGATCGTAATCGACTCTCCTCCGATCCTGCCTCTTGGTGATACCAGCGTTTGGGCGCGATTGGCGGACGGAATCGTTCTGGTCACGCGAGAAGGAACGACCAAGCGCCGAATGTTGCAACGCGGTCTGCAAGCGCTTGAACAATCGAAGTTGCTGGGTGCGGTGGTAAATTCCTCTGCGAACACGGATCACAGCAACTACTATCAGCGCTACGGGCCGGGAGTGGCTCGGCAAGCCGAGGCTCCCGAAACAGCACCAATCCACAGTTAGATCCCTCATCCCCGGTAATTACTGGTTTCAGTTTCAGTTCCGAACTCCCCCGCCACGAACACAAAAAGAAAAGCGTTGTTTCCTGTATCCGAAAAAGGAAGCAGGAATAGGAGAGGGAGTCGTGAATGTAAGGCGGTCAGGCGGTATACCGAGTCTGGATAGTCTTTCGATCGATGTTGTCCGAATTGAGGAACGCGGCGTACTGGATGAGGAAGCCTTCCACCGAATGATTTCGCTCGAGCGCAAGCGGACGGAGCGTTCGAAAAAACCGTTCCTGCTCATGCTCCTGGACATGGGGAATGGTCCGCGGTCGGATAACCATGAGAAGGCTCTCGACAAAATTCTCCCGGCCCTTTCTCTGGCCACGCGGGAGACCGATGTTACCGGCTGGTACAAGAACGACGAGGTTGTGGGAGTCATGTTCACGGAGTTTGGGGCGGACGATCGCAATACCATCCTGAGCACGCTCATGACCCGGGTGAGCGAGACTTTGCGCGACCATCTGAGCTCGCAGCAATTCAGTCAAATCAGCATCTCCTTCCACTTATTTCCAGAAGAATGGAATCACGATGTTTCCGCACGGCCGAGCAACCCAACTTTGTATCCTGATCTTACCCGTCGCGACAATTCCAAAAAGCTTTTCTGCATAGTCAAGAGAATCATGGACACCGTCGGCAGCGCTCTGGCTCTGGTACTTTTTTCGCCTGTGCTTTTGGGAATTGCCCTGGCCATCAAACTGACATCGAAGGGCCCCGTATTCTTCCGGCAGAAACGAGTCGGGCAGTATGGCGAACAGTTTGTGTTCCTGAAGTTTCGGTCGATGTACGTGAACAACGATGCTAGCGCTCACAAGGCTTTTGTTCGGCAGTTGATCGCGGGCCAGGCTGGCAGCAATCCCTCGAACGGAACCGGCGCCGCAGTCTATAAGCTCACCAAGGACCCCAGGATTACCCGCGTGGGCGCATTCCTGCGCAAGACGAGTCTGGATGAATTGCCGCAGTTTTGGAATGTGCTGCGGGGAGATATGTCGCTTGTCGGGCCGCGTCCCGCCATCGCCTACGAAGTTGAGGCTTACGACATCTGGCATCGGCGCCGGGTGCTTGAAGCCAAGCCTGGAATTACCGGACTGTGGCAGGTGAACGGGCGCAGCCGCATCAAGTTCGACGACATGGTTCGCCTGGATTTGCGATACGCCAAAACCTGGTCGCCCTGGATGGATCTGAAGATTTTGCTGCGCACTCCAGTCGCAGTTGTGTTCGGCGACGGCGCCTACTAAACAATTATGCCAACTCTACTACATCCCGCCAGCCCGCTGGTTGAACCTGCCATGGATAAACCTATGCACAAGGGTAGTGGTGACTCGTTGATCAAATTCGGGGTAATCGGCTACGGTTACTGGGGTCCGAACGTGGTCAGAAACCTTGATCAGCTGGAGGGCTCGAAGGTTGTGGCGGTTTGCGACAAGAGCCCCACCGCGCGGAAACGCATCCACAAAACCTACCCGCATGTCGGGGTTCTGTCGGACACAGAGGACCTGCTGACCTCGAATTTAATTGATGCCGTTGCCATTGTCACTCCGGTGTGGAGCCACTATGAACTCACCAAGGCTGCCTTGCAAAACGGAAAACACGTATTTGTCGAGAAGCCGTTTACCAGCGATTCGGCGCAAGCCGAGGAACTCATCAATCTGGCGGCAAAAAAGAATCTGAAGATCATGGTGGATCACACCTTCCTGTTTACCGGAGCGGTGAAAAAGATTGGCCAACTGCTCGACGAAGGCGCGCTGGGCAAGATTTATTACTATGATTCGACGCGGGTCAATCTCGGCTTGTTCCAGCACGATGTGAACGTCATCTGGGACCTGGCGCCGCACGATCTCTCGATCATCGACCATCTGATCAAGGAAACTCCTGAGGCGGTGTCCGCGACGGGGCAAACCCATCTCAACGGCCTTGAGGATGTGGCATTTATTACCGTGTACTTTCCCAACAAGATTATTGCGCACATCAACGTCAACTGGTTGTCGCCGGTGAAGGTTCGCACCACCCTGATCGGCGGCGAAAAGAAGATGTTGGTATGGAATGATCTCGAGGCCGACGAAAAGATCAAAATCTATGACAAGGGTGTGCACATCACCAGCCGGGAAGGGCTCTACAACCTGCTGGTGAACTATCGCTCGGGCGACATGTGGGCGCCGCAACTGGAGCAGATCGAGGCTTTGAAGCAGGAACTTACGTACTTTGTGGATTGTATTTCGAACAACCGCAAACCCTTTAACGATGGTGCTGCCGGCCTTCGCGTGGTCAAACTGCTGGAGGCCGCCAATCAGTCGGTCAAACAAAGAGGAGCGATGGTTCGCCTCTGATCTCCTCGCACGGTTTCGCTGCCGAACAATGTCCTTGCCTGCAGACAAAAACATAAAAGGAAATCCTTCCACCATGAGTACCTACGTGTGTATCGCCCCGGACGTGAAGCTGGGGCGCGATGTGAAGCTGTCGAAGTTCATCAATCTGTACGGCTGCGAAATTGGCGACGAGACCAAGATCGGAGCCTTCGTCGAGATTCAGAAAAACGCGGTGGTTGGCAAACGCTGCAAAATCTCCAGCCACACATTTGTCTGCGAGGGTGTCATCATCGAGGACAACGTCTTCATCGGACACGGCGTCACCTTCATCAACGATTCCTACCCGCGCGCCACGACCGGCGAAGGCAATCTGCAGACCGAGGCCGACTGGAAAGTGGAACGAACCGTGATCAAGAAAGGCGCGTCGATCGGCTCGGGCGCCACCATTCTTTCCAATACGACGATTGGGGAGAATGCCATCGTCGGAGCCGGCAGCGTGGTCACCAGAGACGTGCCCGCGAACACCATCGTCGCCGGCAATCCGGCAAAAATCATGCGTCATATCGAACCCATTCTGGAGACAAAATAAATGAGCGTTGCCCAAAGCAATAGCATTCCTTTTCTTGATTTGGTTACCCCTCACCTCGAACTCGAGCGCGAGCTCACCGAAGTTCTCCACCAAACCCTGGCCACGGCCGGCTTCATCGGCGGTCCCATGGTCGAGGGATTTGAGAAGGCGTTCGCCGCTTTCTGTCAGACCGACTTTTCTGTCGCCATCAGCAGCGGGACTGATGCTCTCCGGTTCGCCCTCATGGCCTGCGGTATCAAGGCTGGAGATGCGGTGCTCACCGTGCCGCACACTTTTATCGCAACCACGGAGGCGATTTCGCAGGCAGGCGCGCTGCCGGAGTTCGTCGATATCGACCCGCGAACCTACAACCTGGATCCTCAGAAGCTTCGCGAATATCTCGAACTGCAGTGCACCACGGATAAATCCGGCAGGCGCGTGAGCCGCCGAAGCGGGCGCCCGGTGACTGCCGTGGTCCCCGTCCACCTTTATGGACAGGCCGCCGAGATGGATACGATTCAGGAAATCGCCGATCAGTATGGTCTTATTGTGGTTGAAGACGCTTGCCAGGCGCACGGGGCGGAATACTTCTCACGCAAACGCGGCCGCTGGATGAAGGCTGGGTCGATGGGACGGGCCGCGGCGTTCAGCTTCTATCCGGGAAAGAACTTAGGCGCTTGCGGCGAGGCTGGGGCGGTCACGACCAGCGACGAAGCCGTCGCCGCGAAGATCAGAATGTTGCGCGATCACGGCCAAGCCAAAAAGTACTACCACGATATCGAAGGCTACAACGGAAGACTGGACGCAATGCAAGCCGGATTTCTGCACGCGAAATTGAAGCACTTGTCCGATTGGAATGAAAAACGGCGGCAGCATGCGGAACGGTATCGGCAGTTACTGGGAAAATGCGAGGCGGTGATTGTGCCGAACGAGCCCAAGTGGTCGAAGGCTGTGTACCATCTGTTTGTGATCCGGGTTGCGGATCGGGAGCGGTTGAAGGATCATCTGGCTGCCGCGCGGATTGGCACCGGCATTCACTATCCTATTCCACTGCACCTGCAGAAAGCGTATGCGAGCTTCCGCTATAAGAGCGGAGACTTCCCGGTTACAGAGCGGGCTGCTACCGAAATTCTTTCGCTGCCCATGTTTCCTGGATTGACGGAAGAGATGCTGGTACGCGTCGCCGAGCAGACGATCGCGTGCGTATCGCCTCTGGTTACGGCCGCGGGTAGGTAAATGTCACCCACTGAATTGGCAACCACGATCGAAGCGAAGCCGGGCACGCCCGAGACCGCGGTGCGGGGCGGACAGCGCGGGGGTAGACCACGGCGATCCGACCGCAAGGTATGGATCGACCTGGAGAACTCCCCGCATATACCGTTTTTCGAGCCCATCATCAAGGAACTGGAAGAGCGGGGCTGCGAGGTGTTGCTTACGGCCCGGGACTGCTTTCAGGTCTGCGAACTGGCGGACATGGCCGGTTTGCGATACCGCAAGATCGGTCATCACTATGGAAAGCACCTCGTCGCCAAGGTGATGGGCCTGGGCATCCGTGTGCTGCAATTGGCGCCGCTCATTTTGCGGGAAAGGCCGGCCATCAGCGTTTCTCATGGCTCTCGCTCCTCATTCGTGCTCTCGGCAATATTGGGAATTCCAAGCATTACGATTTCCGACTACGAATACGCCGACCACCGGTTGAACACGTGGCTGGGTTCGATGCGGAAGAAGTGGGTGATGACGCCCGAAGTGATTCCGTCCCACATTTTCGAGAAGAACGGCTTACCGAAAGACCACGTTTTACACTATCCGGGAATTAAAGAGGATGTTTATACTCCATTCTTCCGGCCGGATCCCTCGGTAAAGGCCACTCTCGGGCTTCACCCAGACGACGTTGTGGTCACCATCCGCCCGCCCGCGACCGAGGCCCACTACCACAATCCTGAGAGCGAAAAGCTATTAATGTCGGTGTTCAAATTGTTGGCCGGGCATCCGGAGGTCAAGACGGTTTTACTGCCTCGAACCCGCAGGCAGGAAGCAGAACTGCGCCAGGCAAACCCGGAACTGTTTGCCGCAAAGAGAATTGTGGTCCCGGAGCACGCGGTCGATGGCCTGGACCTGATCTGGTATTCGGATCTGGTCATCAGTGGTGGGGGAACGATGAACCGCGAAGCTGCAGCGCTGGGGATTCCGGTATACAGTCTGTTCCGCGGCACCATGGGTGCGGTCGACAAACATCTGGCCGAAACGGGCAGATTAGTGCTTTTGGAAAGCGAGCAGGATGTGCGTAAGAAGCTCAAGCTGGTTCCCCGCAGTGAAGCATTGGCTTCGAGACCAAGACAACAATCGACGCTCGAGGCCGTCGTCAACCATATTAGTGCGGTGATGGAGAGGAAAAACTAAGGAATGGCAGCAGGCACGCTAATTGAGCCGGAGCACGGAAAGACGGGCGCGGCCAGCGTCGCGGAATTGTGCGGTCTGGCTGCGTCGGGTCTGGTGCCGATGCTTGACCCAGAAAGACAGATTTTTTGCGACGTCTATAACCGCACCGAAAAAGGCATGCGGCGGGAACGATTGTCGCCGCGCTACTCCATGATGACGCTGCTCGGGCTGCATCGCTATGAGCGGGCTGGCGGGCGTTCGCCAGTCGCGATAGAACCGGTTTTGAGCGCGCTGCTGCATGACACCGGTTGGATTCGCAGCGCGGGTGATCTGGGTTTGCTGCTCTGGATGTGCGCCGAGTTGGTTCCGGAACGGCTGCCCGAGGTGTATCGCAAAGTGGGCGCGCCAGGAGCATTAAAACGTTTTGTGGACGGGCAGCAAGGTTCCACCATGGAAATCGCCTGGTATTTGACCGGCATTGCGAACTGCTACCTGGCTGGTCACGGCGATCTCCCGGAACTGGCGGAACAAGCGGTTGCGGCCCGGCAAATTCTCGAAGCAAACTGCGGTGCTTCTGGTGTCTATGGCCATCTCAGCCGGAGTAAGTCGTGGGCAGGGTTTGTTCGCGGGAGAATTGGCACTTTCGCCGATCAGGTTTATCCGACGATTGCTTTCGCGCGATTGTCGCAAGCGCGTCAGGATTACAAAGCCCGGCAGATGGCGCTGCGCACAGCGGAGAAAATGTGCGAACTGCAGGCGCCGCTGGGAGAATGGTGCTGGCACTACGATTCTGCCAGCGGGAGAGTGGTGAGCCGCTATCCAGTGTATTCCGTGCATCAGCATGCTATGGGACCGATGATGCTGTTCGCGGCCAGTGAGGCCACGGGCTGCGATTTCAGCGAGGCGATTTATAAGGGCCTAGCCTGGATCAGCGGCCACAACGAACTGCATCGTGATTTCGTTGAGCCGTCGCTCGGCCTGGTGTGGCGCTCGATATACCTCGATTCGACGGATGCGTACGCCGACGCCGCGCTGCGATTCCTGGGGATGCGCGGCGGCACTACCGATGCCCGCCGTTTGAAAGTCCGCTACGAATGCCGTCCTTATGAGTTGGGATGGATGCTCTACGCCTTTGCCGGGCGCTGACCTGAACTGATCTCGATTTTATGCGCGTTCTTTACAGCTTCCCACACAAATTAGGCGCCGACCGCATCTGCTATACGGCGTGGCAGCAAGTCAGAGGACTCGCGTCCGCGGGAGCGGAAGTACTGCTCTTCCCCGGAGTGCTGTCGCGGCCGGTGCCGGATTCCGTGGAAGTCCATCCCACACTGGCCCGCGGCAAGGTGCGCATGCCCTACAAGCTCATTGGAAAGCTGAGAGCGCTGGCGCTGCACGACCGAATCGTGGCCCGGCGTTTGCAGAAACTCGCCGGACAGGTTGACGTGGTTCACGTCTGGCCCTGTGCTGCTCTCGAAACCATTAAAACCGCGAAGAGCCTCGGTATACCGACTGTGCTTGAGCGGCCCAACGCGCATACCAAACTTTGTTATGAGGTGGTCGCCGCCGAGTGCAAGCGGATCGGCATTGAGACCCCTCATGGCGATTACCAGGCAAGCGAGGCGGTACTCGCCCGGGAAGAAGCAGAATTTGACGCTGCTGATTTTCTGCTATGCGCATCCGAGTTTGCAGCCAGAAGTTTTCGTGATCGCGGATTTCCAGAAGCGAAAATTCTGCGACATCGATATGGCTTCGACGAAAGCGAATACTTTCCCCAAGCTGCATTGCGCCCCGCGGGAAAGAACTTCACCGCACTCTTCGTGGGGGTTGACGCCGTCCGCAAGGGGCTTCATCTTGCGACGGAGGCCTGGTTAGGCTCGCCGGCTGCGAAAGACGGCACCTTCTTCATTGCGGGAGAGCTTACTCTGGAATACCAGGCGCGGTTCGCGAGAGAGTTGTCGCATCCGAGCATCGTCCAACTCGGCCATCGTCGCGATGTGCCACAACTGATGCAAGGCGCGGATGTCCTTCTCATGCCGTCGATTGAGGAGGGCTTTGCTTTGGTTTGTGCTGAAGCCATCGGCGCGGGATGCGTGCCGCTGGCCTCGAATGCCTGCACGGAAATGTGCCGGCACATGGAAAATGCCCTGGTTCACGATGTCGGCGATGTGGCAAGACTACAGCAGCATCTCACCGATCTTCACAACTGCTCCGAACTGCTGGCCAGGCTGCGCGCGGGAGCGCTTCGCAGCCGCGTGGAATGGACTTGGGCGGAAGCCGGACATGTGCTGCTTGGCGCTTATCAGCAGGCCATCCACAATTACGGTTCTGTGGACCGGAAGGTCGTTTGCTCGATGAGGCTAGGTGCGACCGAAGTACAGGATAAAGTATCTTCGATTTTTTAAATTTACGAGGGGTTGTGAAAGCGGTCGTGTGAGCCGCAGCGCCTGAAGGCGCTACTGATTTTGCGGCAGCTACCGCATCGCTGAAGCGATGCCCTGATACGAACCGAGCATGTTTCAGCAGCCTGTACAGTTGTCGCCGAGGACAGGTTTCTTGGGGACGGCCGGGGCTGGCCCGGTCGGCGGATGCTGCCGGTCTTCCGCGCAGCTACAACGTGATTTACGGCATGCACTTCTGTGCATTGGCCGAAAGAGCGGGCTAGAGTAGTCTGAATGCTTTCAATCTCCGAGTGCGGAGTTTTCTTTCAATGCCAAGGCTAGCCCGGGTTGTCATTTTGATGTCCTGTTTTCTGATTGCCGTGGATGCGTTCGCTACGACGTACTACATTGACTACTCCAGCGGCAGCGACACGAGCAATGGGACTTCGAAAACCACGCCGTGGCAGCACCTGCCGGGGATGCCGGGATGCCAGGCGCAGTGCGCCTCCGCCCATCCTCAGCCAGCGGATCGGTTTATTCTCAAGGGCGGTGTGACCTGGCCTAATGCATCGCTCGGCTGGGAGTGGACCTGGAACGGGAGCGCCGGCAACTCGATCTACATCGGAGTCGATCAGACCTGGTACGCAGGCAACTCTTGGAGGCGACCGATCTTTAGCGGAGGCGGTCAACCCATTCCTACCTGGTATGACGGCAACCACACAGCGCGGGTCAACGAATTTTTTGGCCTTTCCGCCAATTACGTCATCGTCGACAACATCGAGTGGACGGACTTTTACGAGGACAACACCAACGCCTACTGCCAGGATGACTACATCTGTCTGCATTACAGTTCGAACAACCTCGAAATCAAAAACAATTACTTCCATGGATGGGCGCACGCGGCTTACAACGGAGGCACTTCGAACGACGGTGGCCAGTGTATTTCCGGGGACACCAGTTGGCCGAGCGGCAATGCCAATAGCTCAATTCACGACAATGTTTTCGATGGCTGGGACACTACCGGAGACAGCATGGCGGCCCTGCATGGTGGCCCGGAAGTGATTTACAACAACTACATCAACAATACGTCGAATGGGTTTGTGGGCGAGTACACGCTGGCGCATGACAATGTGGTGCTGAATATCAACGCCTCCTACAATCCGACCATGCACGAAAACGGCCTGGAGATCAACTTTTCCGGCACCTCGTACTTCTACAACAATATTTTTGCCCACGTGAAACAGGGGTTGACGGTATGGCTTGCCCCCGAACTCGGGTACACGCACTACTTCTACAACAATCTGATTTACGACATACCGATTACCAACATCAACGATCTTGCGGCCGCGCTGGTTAATCCGACGGGGAGCGATGTTTTCTACAACAACACCGTAGAGTGCGGCCCGGACGGCAGTCCGGCTTACATCTGTGTGGCGAACATCGCAGCCTCAGTTTCCGCGGTGACCCTGGGAAACAATCACTGGATCACAAACCTGACCTATCCGAACAATGGAGTGTGGACGAGCAATGGCCCTCATCCGGCGGAATCCAAAGATGAACCGATGACCTACGCGACTGCCTGCACTCAGGGAGGATACTGTTCTACCGAGACCTATCCGTTTTCTCCGACCTCCGGGACGAGCGCAACCGTGGGACAGGGCGCAAATCTGACCAATCTGTGCTCTTCTCTGCCCGGCCTGTGCAATGACACGACTCTTGGAGTCAGTTACAACACCACCAACCACACCGTCAACTATCCGGCACGAACTCCAAATCCTCGGCCCTCCACGGGGGCGTGGGACGTGGGGGCCTATGAATACAACAGCGGCAACCCGCCGCCGCAGCCGCCGACGAACTTGACTGCAGTGGTCGACTGATTTTGGAATGATTGGTTTGGCCTGCACACTTCTCAACCCATAAATCAAAGTACCCGTTCGCCGCGGGCACATCTGAACTCCTTGACCGACGCCAAGTCCGACATTTCGCAAAACCATAAACTGGCCGGCACGATTGGCAGGAATACCATCTTCGGGGTGGTAGCCAACGGCGTGCAGGTGCTGACGCGCCTGGTGACTGTGCCCATTGTGATTCATCACTTGGGGCTGGGCGGGTACGGCATTTGGAACGTGATTATGATGACCGCGACCTACATGCGTTTTGGCAGCGTGGGAATCAAGACTGCGTTCCAAAAATATGTGGCCGAAGCTACGGGCAATGGAGATTACGCGAGAGCCAATAAATTATTAAGCACCGGGTCTGCGATCATGCTGGCGCTTTCTGTCGCAGGATTGATTCCGGTGGCCTGCTTTTCCCAACGCATTGCCCACATTGCGGGCGTGCCTGCGGAGTTTCTCAAATCGGCTGCGGGAGCGATCGCTCTGCTGGCCGTGATCATGCTGATGGCGAATGTCGGCGCCGCTTTTGAAGCGATTGTGATGGGCGGGCATCGCATTGATCTGGTCAGGAAATTCAACACTTTCTTTTCGGTGGCGGAAGCGGCAGCGATTGTCGCGGTTCTGCACCTTGGCTACGGCTTGACCGCGATGGCTGCGGTGATGGGTATATCGGAGCTGCTGTATCTCAGTTGTTGTTATTTTGTCTCCCACCGGATTGTTCCGGAGATTCGTCTCGGGCTGCGATGGCTGAGTAAGGATGTCCTGTATGAGCTGTTTCGCTTTGCCGGCAGCTATCAATTGGTGAACCTGCTGGAGGTGGTTTACACCTCGCTGATCCCGGTTGCCATTCTGCGAAGCTTTGGCGCGAATTCCGCGGGCGTCTATGCGGTCGTGACCCGCGTGGTAACTTCCGCGACGTCAATTCAGGATTCGTTTCTGCCGCCGATTTTGTCGGGCGGCACCATGGTGTTTGCTTCTGGCTCAGCCGAGAGAATGCGGGCCCTGCTCAGCAAAGCCTTCAAGGTGACGCTGGGATTGAGTTTGTTTCCGCTGGGCTTTATCGCGGTATTTGGTCCTACGATGGCGTATGCATGGACGGGCCAGACCGATCCCAGTTTCCGGTCGGCCTTCTGGCTTGTGTGCCTGCGCGCGCTGTTTGCGGCATTTTCTCTGCTCGCGCTGGTGCTTTATCGAGTCTCGGGAAAAGCGTTGCTGGATAACATTCGCCAGGTTTTGCGGATCGTGATCATCGTGGTGGTGGTTGGCTTCGCCCCGAAGTTGGGATTTGTTGGCGTCCTGGGTGGTCTTGCCGGATGCGAGTTCGCCGGGATGCTTTTCATGCTGTTTGCCTTGGGCAAGACGTTCGATGTCTTCCGAGCCAAAGTGGTGTTACCGGGTACGGCCCGCTTATCTGCGGCTGCGGTGTTGATCTTTGCCGCGGGCGTGGCCGCCTCCTACATTCCGCTGCCGGGTTACCAGGCCAGCAGATTTTTTGCCACCTTGAAACTGGCAGAAGCTGGATTGGCCTGCCTGATCGTCGCCTGGCCTTTGCTGATCCAGACTGGTTCCGTAACCGCAGCCGAGAAGCAAGCTTTGTTTACTTCCTTCTTTCCCAAACTGAGCCGTTCGAATGGCTGAGTCACAAACGAAAACCTTGACTGGCAATTCCCAACCGCGTCGCGAAGCTGCGGGCGATCCGCTCCGATTCTTCGGCCGAGTCGCCAGCAAGCTCAATACGGAATGGCTGCGGGCGACGTACCCTTTTTCGGCGATTGGGCGCGGGATCTCGGTCGCTCCTTCCTGCGATCTTTCGCGACACGGTTCGCAGTACATGTCGCTGGGCGATGAAGTTCTTCTCACCGCGGGCGTGTGGCTCAACATTGTCGAAGACTCCGGCCCTGTGACACAGAAGCTGGTACTGGGCAAGGGTTGCAGGATCGGCAGGAGATCGACCATTTCGGCGAAGAACTACATTGAACTCGAAGCCGATGTACTGCTCGCCCCGAATGTTCTGATCATGGATCACAACCATGAATATTCCGACCCCGACCTGCCCATTTCTGCGCAGGGAGTGACCGAAGGTGGACGCATCGTGATCGGACGAAACAGTTGGCTGGGATATGGCTGTGTCATATTTTGCGGCAAAGGACATCTGACGTTGGGCAGCAACTGCGTCGTTGGAGCAAACAGCGTGGTCACCAGAAGCTTTCCCGATTTCAGTGTGATTGCAGGAAACCCCGCACGGTTGATTAAGACTTACGATCGAGCTTTGCGGCAGTGGATTCGAGTTAACGAAGTGGCTCCGGAAGAGCCCTTAAGGATGATGCATGTACATGAATGTCGCTGAACTGGATTCGATCGTGGTAGACGCGCCGTCCGCTACGAGGCGCTGCATGATCTGCGGACACGAAGGTACAGAGCCTGTGCTGCAGGCGCCCGACCGTTTTCACGGGGCTACGGAAATTTATCGGCTGGTGCGATGTTCGTCCTGCTCGCTGGTGTGGTTGGACAATGCTCCGCGGCCCGAAGACATGTGGCAGCACTATGGGCAAGATTATGATCGCAAAATCGCGGCTGCCGGAGAGAGTTCGCCAGGGCGCTGGCAAGATCGCAGGGAGACCCTAGGCCTGCATAAACAGGGCGGAGCGATTCTGGACTTAGGGTGTAGTTCAGGATCGTTTCTGGAAACGCTGAAAGGCGGCAATTGGGATCTTTACGGTGTGGAGATGTCCACCGAGTCGGCCAACCGCGCTTTGGCGCGATGCGGCGCGAAGGTGTTTGTGGGCGACATTCTGGATGCGCCATTTAAGCCGGCTAGCTTTGACGCTATCACCTGCTTTCATGTTTTCGAGCATCTGTATCACCCGAGAGAAGTGCTGACCAAAGTTTCAGAGTGGTTGAAACCGGGAGGAATTTTTTATGCCCTGATGCCGAACATCGATTCGGCGGGGATGCGGGTTTTCAAGTCTTACTGGTACCCGCTCGAATTGCCGCGGCATCTTTATCATTTCTCGCCAAAATCGTTGAGCCGCCTGGCGGGCTCTGTGGGGCTCGAAGAGGTTTCGTTGAGCGCGGGGCGGGAGGTCTTCATTGAATACAGCGCACACTATATGGTGGACGATCTTTTGAAGAAAATTGGGATTACTCGCCCGCCGCTTTCGAAGTACACGGACGCAAGCTTTCCGCGGAAGGTGGTACGGAAGATGTATCGCCTGACGCTTCAGCCTGTGCTTACCGGCATGGTTGCGCTCGCCGGGGATGCCGAAAGCATTCACGCCGTATTTAGAAAACCAGCCTCCGGCAGGTAATGGAAGAGCACACACCAAGATTTGGCGGGGGGGCTAACCAGACCGTCCTGCATCCGGCCGTGCTGGTGGCAATGCTGCTGGCAATCGCGCTGTTCTTTGTATTGCCGCGCAAGTACGTCATCGTGCCGGTTCTGGTCAGCATGTTTCTGATTCCCTTTGGCCAGCAATTCTTTGTTGCTGGAATTCACTTGTTTGTTTGCCGAATTTTGATACTAGCCGCGTTCATCCGAGCAATCACCTCGAAGCTTCCGAACCAGAAATGGAGCTATGCCGGGGGATGGAATTCGATCGACACAGCCTTTACCTGCTATGTGCTCATCACGGCAACGGCCACTATGATCCTCTACCCGGATGGGGGAGCCTTCATTAATCAGATTGGCTATCTCTGGGATTACTTGCTCGGGTATTTGCTGCTGAGAAGTTTGCTCCGAGACGAAAAGGATACTTTTCTGGCCATCAAATGTTTTGCGGGGTTGATGGTGCTTTTGGCGGCTGGAATGGTCATCGAGCAGATGAAAATGGTGAACGTGTTCGGTTTGCTGGGTGGAGTGGCTGCAGTTCCGGAAGTTCGTGAGGGCAAGATTCGCTCGCAGGCTGTATTCCAACACGCTTTGACGGCGGGAACTTTCGCGGCAACTGCCCTGCCGCTGTTTCTGCTGTTGTGGAAAAACGGTAAGGCCAAGGCGCTCGCCATGGTTGGCTTTGTTGCGGCGACGGTGATGACGATTGCCACACAGACCAGCACATCGCTGCTGACCTATGCGGCCAGTATTGGAGCGGTGCTTTTGTGGCCCATCCGCAAGAAAATGAAAATGGTGTACTGGGGCTTCGCGGCAGCTCTGATCGCGCTGCAATTTGCCATGAAAGCGCCGGTATGGTTTCTGATTGCGCACATTGATTTGACCGGCTCTTCCTCGAGCTATCACCGCGCCGAACTTATCGATCAATTCGTAAACCACTTCAGCAACTGGTGGCTGATTGGCACTAAAGATGCCGCAACCTGGGGCTGGGATATGTGGGATGCGCAGAATATGTACGTCTCCGTGGGAGAGGCAGGGGGCCTGATCGCATTGGTTTTTTACATCCTCGTGATTGCCCGAAGTTTCGCGAAATTAGGAGACGCGAGGAAGCGGGCGGCGGACAAGCAGCAGGAGTGGTTGATCTGGCTGCTGGGCGCGGCTTTGCTGGCCAACGTGGTCGCTTTCTTTGGCGTCAATTACTTCGATCAATCGAGGACAGCATGGTTCGCATTGTTAGCCATGGTTTGTGCCTGCACCGCGCCTGCTGCGAATCCAGTAATCACATTCGAGGCGGCCGAAGGAGTTGTCGACCTGCAGTCTGCGCCGGCAGTTGAGCCAGAAACGGAAATGGAAACGTCTGGGTCGGTCAGCCGATATTTGTTCAGTTGAGTTGTCGATGAAGGCAATGAATACACGATACGTAGTGGTCACCCCGGTGCGCGACGAAGAGGCATATTTGCCGCTCACCATCGCCAGCATGGTGCGGCAAACCATACTGCCGCAGCAGTGGATTATCGTTGATGATGGCTCGAAAGACAGCACCGGCAGCATCATCGATCAAGCGGCACAGCAATATTCGTGGATACGTGCGGTGCATCGCAACGACCGCGGATTTCGCAAGTGGGGCGCGGGGATCATCGAAGCATTTTACGACGGATACAACGTCCTGCAGTCGGATGACTGGGAGTACATGAGCAAGTTGGATGGGGATCTGTCATTCGAGCCGGACTACTTCGAACGAGCATTCAGTAAATTTCAAGAGAATCCGCGCATCGGCATTGGGGGCGGCGTTCTCTACCACTACGATCAGGGTCAGAAAGTTCTCGAAAGTCACCCGAAGTTTCACGTGCGCGGGGGCGTCAAGATTTATCGGCGAGCCTGTTGGGAAGCGATTGATGGACTCTGGGTCGGTCCTGGGTCCGATACCGTCGATGAAGTGAAAGCCAACATGCTGGGCTGGACGACGGCCAGCTTCTTTGACATTCACATGATTCACCACCGTTTCACCGGAGCTTCCTGGGGGCGTTGGGGAGGGTTGGTGAAGGACGGAAAGATCGACTACGTTTCCGGTTATCACCCTTTGTTCCTTACCGCGAAGTCTATTGTGCGTCTATTGCGCCGGCCTTATCTGCTTGGCTCATTCGCCTTGGCTTATGGGTATATCTCGGCGCATCTCGAAGGCATGCCGCGAGTCAATGATCCTGAGTTGATCCGCTATCTTCGGCGACAGCAATTAGCCAAGCTCTTCGGGGGAGAAACGATTTGGAAGTAGCCGAGCAGAGGGCCGTACAGAATCCAGGGATCCGGCTGAGCGCTGCGATGGAAGTTTCCATCGTTTGCGTGAATTGGAATTCACTCTCGTACCTGCGCGAGAGTCTTGCCAGCATTTACCAACATACTTCCGGAATAAGTTTCGAAATCATCGTGGTGGACAACGCCTCGCCGGACGGTGGTGGGGACGCCTTGAAGGCGGAATTTCCCGAGATCACGCTGATCAAGAGCACCAGGAATCTGGGATTTGCCGGCGCATGCAACCTGGGGTTTCGGCATTCCTCCGGAAACTACGTTCTTCTTTTGAATCCGGACACCAAGCTGGTGAGCCCTGCCATCAACATTTTGCTGGAGCAAATGGAATCGCTGCCTGATGCTGGGATCGTCGGTTGCAAGTTGTTAAATACGGATTTGTCGGTGCAGACCGCTTCCGTTCAGAAGTTCCCCACGCTTTTAAATCAACTAACCAATGTTGAATATTTGCGACTGCGTTGGCCGGGTTGTCCGCTGTGGGATATCAGTCCACTGTTTCAGAACAGCCACGCTCCGGTCAAAGTGGAAGTCATTCCTGGCGCCTGCATGCTGTTGAGACGGGAAGTCTTCGAAAAAGCTGGTTTGCTTACCGAAGATTATTTCATGTACGCAGAGGACATTGACCTCAACTACAAAGTCAAGCGATTGGGATTGTCCAGCTATTACGTCGGCGCGGCGCAAATCGTGCATCACGGCGGAAAGAGTAGCGCGCGCCAGAAAGTCAGCCACGGGTCGCTCATCATGAAGCACCGCGCCATGCTGAAATATTGCCGCATGAGCGGTGGGGCATTGTACGCGGTGCTTTACCGGATGACGATGGGGCTTTCGGCGCTGGTGCACTTGGGGCTGCTTGCGCTAGCGTTTCCTTTCGCGGACAAAGAACTGATTCGCCTCACGTCTTCAAAGTGGTGCACAGTTTTGCGGTGGTCCGTAGGACTCGACCAACCGAGTATGAACGCCTAATCAGCAATCGGAAACGAGGGCATTGTGTGCGGTATATGCGGGAAGTTTAATTTCGACCGGGAACGGAAAGTTTCGCCGGGCCTGCTCAAATCGATGGCGGACATGATCCAGCATCGCGGGCCGGACGACGAAGGTTTCTACGCTTCCGGGCCGGTGGGGCTGGGTTTTCGCCGGCTCTCGATCATCGATCTGCAGACTGGCCACCAGCCGCTTTCGAATGAAGATGGAAGCGTCTGGATCGTGTTCAACGGCGAGATTTATAACTACCAGGAGCTACGAACTTTCCTTCAAGTGGAAGGCCACGTTTTCAAAACTCAGACCGACACCGAAGTGATTGTGCATTTGTATGAGGAGTTCGGTGAGAGATGCGTGGAGAAGCTCCGGGGTATGTTTGCATTTGCTATCTGGGATGGACGCAACAAGACGCTGTTGCTCGCCCGCGATCGCGTGGGAATCAAGCCGCTGTATTACTGGCTCTCGGATCGGTCATTGATTTTTGCTTCTGAGATTAAAGCTCTGCTGGCTGATCCTGAGGTGGAACCTGAGCTGGCTCCCGCCATGATCGACCGCTTCCTGACGTTCTATTACGTTCCCGGCGAGGAAACTTTGCTGCGCAACATCTTCAAGCTTGCGCCCGGATCCTACATGGTCGTGCGCGAGGGCAAAGTGGAGATCAAAGAGTATTGGGATCTGCAATTCGCGCCACGCGAGCGAAGTCTGGCGGACGCCGAAAGTGAACTGCTCAGCCTGCTCGACGAATGTGTGCGCATGCATATGGTCAGCGATGTGCCCGTGGGATTTTTGTTAAGCGGCGGAGTAGATTCGACAGCGATGTTGGGAATGGCGGTCGGCAAAACCGAGCAACGTCTCAGCAGCTTTACCCTGGGATTCGCCACGCCGGGTCTCGCTGACGAGCGGCCCTACGCGCGGCTGGCCGCGAGTAGGTATGGCTCCGAGCATCATGAGATGACCATCAGCGCGCAGGAATTTGCCGATTTCGTTCCGCAATTTGCCTGGCACATGGAAGAGCCGGTTTGCGAACCTCAGGCCATCGCTCTGTACTATGTCACGCGGATGGCGAAGGATTACGTGAAGGTGCTCATTTCCGGGGAAGGCGGGGACGAGGCATTCGCCGGATATCCGATTTATCGAAACCTGCTCTGGCTGGAACGCCTGAAAAAAGTTCTCGGGCCGCTGAATGGCGTGCTTTCATCGGCAATGTCCGCGGTGAATGGAGTGGCGCACTCGCACAAAATCGCAAAATACGCGCCTCTGTTCAAGCTGCCGTTCCCCTCGTACTATTACAGCCGGACCTCCAGCCCCAGCCGTTTTTTTAATCTCCACAATGAGGCTCTTTATTCGGCCCAGTTTACCCGGCATGTTGACCGGGATTTTTCGCAAAGCGCGGTGCAACGATACATGAAGGCCAACGCAAACGGCCTGGTCAACACCATGCTTTACGCCGATACCAAGACTTCGCTTCCGGACGACCTTCTATTGAAAGCGGATAAGATGACGATGGCGAACTCGATTGAACTGCGTGTCCCTTTTCTGGACCACAAGTTTCTGGAGTTCGCAGCGGGTTTGCCGGAGAATTTCAAGGTCCGGAATTTCACCACGAAATATATCGCAAAGACTGCCCTCAAAGATCGGGTTCCACACGAAATCCTGCATCGCAAGAAGGTGGGCTTCCCGGTTCCCTACGAGCAGTGGATGAGAACCGAACTGAAGGATTGGGTGCGTGACATTCTGTTGGATAGCAAGACGATTTCCCGGGGATATTTCAAACGAGCCTGCATTGAGCAGTTGATTGACGAAGATCTCCGCCTGCACAATTATCCAAAAGAAATTCTTTCTTTGGTCTCTCTGGAATTGTGGCATCGAGCGTTTCTGCAGAAGGCCACGAAGAGTGAGGACGTTCGTTCTCTCAATAGCCCGGCACTGGTCGGATAAATTAGATCCCTTTCCGGTTGGACGAAACTCGAGCACTTTTAGCTGACACATGGCATCGGTACAGGAAAGATTGACGGATTTTGCTCTGTCGACGATTCGATCGCGCCAGAATGATCGGGAGAGACGGCCGCTCGCGGCGCCGGTTTCGCCGCAAACCCGAACGGCAGTTTCAATAAGGCTGGCAGAATTTTCTGACTTCGAGGAAGTCGCGCAACTGGGCCAGCGGTTGGGTCAGGGATCGGACTCGCTGGAAAACTGGAAGCGTTTGTGGCTTTACAATCCCGCGGTGCTGAGTGGGCGAGCGGTTTCACGGATCGGATGGGTTCTGGAGTCGGGTGGGGCGGTGGTTGGATTTTTTGGGAGCATTCCTCTGCTCTGCGAGTTTCAGGGAACTGTTTTGGTTGCGGCGGCAAGCTGCCGTTTCGCGGTCGATCCAGAATTTCGTTCATTCTCGCACCTTCTGGTGTCTTCTTTCCTGCGCCAGAAGGACGTGGATTTGTTTTTGAACACGACCGCCACGCCTGCAGCGGGAAAGATGATGGTGGCCTCGAAGGCCACTCCCGTTCCGCAGAAAGATTACGGCACGGTGATGTTCTGGGTGTTGGACTGCCAGCAGTTCGTGAAAATGGTTTTCAGAAAATTAGGCGCTCCCAAAATCGTGGCGGCAACAGGGAAGTTGGCCGGGGCGGCTGCGCTTTGGGCAGAAATGCGGCTACGGGGCAGGATTCCTCGAACGCAGAATGCTGGATGCACAATTTCAGAGCACAGTCTCACGGATCTTCCCGCCGAATTCGATAGTTTCTGCGACCAACAAATTCAGCAAAGCAACCGGGTTCTTGGTAAGCGGAATGCGGCTATTCTGCGATGGCATTTCGCTCCGCCCGAAAGTAAAAAGGTGTGCCGGGTACTGATCTGCTGGGACGAAAAACGAATCACGGGATACGCGGTCACGCGGCAGCAACTGGACCCACAGTTTGGGTTGCGGCGTTCCATGATTGCAGACCTGCTGGTTGAACAAGACGATCCAACGATCATTCAAGCCCTGGTGGCAGCGGCTTATGCCAGCGCGAGACGAGACGGCAGTCATGTTCTCGAGGCCATGGGTTTTCCCCGCAGCGTCCGGCAAGTTCTTCTGAAGTGGAAGCCTTATACGCGTGAATACCCGTCGTGCCCGTATTTTTATAAGGCACGGGATCGAGCCTTACACGAAAAATTGTTAAATACGGATCTGTGGTATGCCTGTCCCTTCGACGGGGATGCGACGCTCTGGCCCTAGTTCGATTGACTGCAGCCATGAAATTAATTGACGCTTTGCGAATCGTGGGCGAGGAAGAAGATCGGGAACTGCCGGTCGTACGGTGGGATCTGGTTTGCGGCTTTACGCCGATGCATTTCCAGACGTTCCTGGGAGCGCACTTCCGCCGCGCGTGTGCGAGCCAGCGGACCGAAATCAAGTGTGGTCTGTTTGGAGATTTTTGGGGGAATTTAGAAAAGCTGAACGGCGGGAACGTCGACAGCGCAATCGTAGTAATGGAATGGAGCGACCTGGATGCTCGCCTCGGCCTCCGTGGCCTGGGCAGTTGGGCGCCTGCGGCGCTGCCAGATATTCTAAGTAACGTCGAAGCCCGTGCCAGGCAGTTTCTGCCTGCTATCGAAAGGATTTCGCGGGAGATCCCTATGGCGATTTGTTTCCCGACATTGCCATTGCCACCAGTTTCATTCGCTCCCAGCTGGCAGAGTAGTCCTTTCGCGCTCGAGATTCGTTCGCTGATTGCATCCCTGAGTCTCGATACGGCCCGGATCAAAAACGTGAAAGTTCTCGACCCGCAGCGCTTGGATTTTCTGTCGCCCTGCAACGAAAGGTTCGACACCAAGGCAGAGCTGCTCTCTGGGTTTCCCTATAAGTTGGCGCATGCTTCTCGTTTGGCGGAGTTGTTAACCCTGCTCACTTATCCACCTGCTCCGAAAAAAGGCCTGATTACCGACCTTGACGACACCCTGTGGTACGGGATCCTGGGCGAGGTTGGCCTGGAAGGAGTTAGCTGGGACCTGGAACACCAGAGTCACATGCATGGCGCTTACCAAAGAATGCTGCATGCGCTTTCAGAAACCGGTGTGCTCATTGGAATCGCCAGCAAAAACGATCCCCAACTGGTGAAACAAGCCTTGGCTCGGGAAGATCTGATTTTTCCGGGCGACGCCGCATTTCCCGTTGAGGCGAGTTGGGGTCCTAAGTCGCAAGCGGTAGAGCGAATTTTGCAGACCTGGAACATCGCAGCGGATGCGGTCGTCTTCATTGATGACAGTCCGATGGAATTGGCGGAAGTCCGGGCTCGCCATCCGGAGATCGAAACCATACTCTTTCCCAAGAATGACTACCAAGCCTTGAATGATCTGTTCTACCGCCTTCGCGATCTGTTCGGAAAGAGTTCAATTTCCCAGGAGGATTCGTTTCGGAGTGAGAGCATTCGGCGAGCATCCTCCGAAGCGTTGGTGCAGCCGTCAGAGACGTTTCTTGAACAAGCTGAGGCTGAATTCATATTTGATTTTTCTAAAGAACAAGCGGACGATCGGGCCTTTGAGCTGATTAACAAGACAAATCAGTTTAACTTGAACGGGAGACGGCTCACCGATGCTTTGTGGCAAAGTTTTCTCAAACGGGCAAACACTTTTCTCCTGAGCGTCACTTACCGGGATAAGTATGGACCTTTGGGAAAGATTGCGGTGATTGCCGGTCGAGTTCAGAGGCGAGCCGTTCTGATTGAACATTGGGTGATGAGTTGCCGTGCTTTTAGCCGGCGAATCGAGCATCGTTCTCTGGAAGCATTGTTGCGCAAGTTCAACGCGGAGGAGATGGTCTTGGATTTTGAGCTGACGTCACGAAACGCGCCGTTGCGAGACTTCTTAACGGAACTGCTTGCGGGGGAGCCCACACCTCAATGTGAAATAAGCCGAGGTCGAGTTCTCGACTTTTTGTCGAAAACGCTGCCCCGGGCTGCGGAGGTCGCTCATGGATGACGTGCAAGTTCGGCTGATGAGCTGCTTCGGGGCAGTTTTCCCAGCCCTGACGCAAAAGGAGATCCTGCGGGCTGATCACCACAGCGTGGGCCGATGGGATTCGGTTGCCAGTGTCACGCTCTTTGCGATCATCGAAGAGGAGTTCGGGGTCGAAGTGGATCTACAGGATTTGCCGAGCCTGGTTTCCTTCGCAACGATTCTGGGTTACTTGACCTCAAAGAGCACGGCGTAGAGCGCGCATGGAATCGACAAGTCAACCGGTATGCAAGCGTGTTCTTAAGTGCGGAATCAGTCTGTTTGTCTTCCTCTTGAGCGAAACAAGGAAGGCACTGGCGCGGGCTCTTGGCCAAATACCAGAAGGCAAGTGCGTAGTGTTGTACTACCATTCGGTGCCCGCCTCGGAGCAGCGATCGTTCGCCCGGCAACTGGATATTGTGCTGGGCTGTGCGCGGCCAATTCGTACGGACGATGATCTTACTCCGGCTTCGCGAACGGACCGCGTAGCCATTACCTTTGACGACGGATTCGAGAATTTTCTGACGCAAGCCCTGCCGGAGCTTGAAAAACGGAACATCCCCGCGACCGTTTTTGTGATCGCCGACGGAATGAATCGGGAATTTGGTTCGCCGACTCACGCTGAGAAGCTGCTTTCGCTGGAACAGGTGCGGAGCTTGCCGCCCAGTCTGGTGACCATCGGTTCGCATACCGTGAGTCACCCGCTGCTGACTCAATTGGAAGAAAGCGAAGCCCACCGCGAGATTCAGGATTCGCGGACGAAACTTGAAGCAATGCTCGATCGGGACGTGACGCAGTTCAGTTTTCCCTTTGGCGGCTTCAACGAAAAGCTGGTACAGATTTGCCGCGAGTCCGGGTACGAGCGCGTGTACACGACTTTGCCGGCGTTTGCTTTCGAGCAAAAAGACGAGTTCGTAGTCGGACGGGTGCGAGTGGATCCGACGGACTGGCCCCTGGAATTCCGGCTGAAGCTGGCGGGAGCTTACCGCTGGCTGCCTGCGATCTTTTCCTGGAAACGAAAAGTTGCAGCCATGGCGAGCCGTTCCATGACGCGACCGCTTCGACCCTCGACGGCGCGCTCCATGATTCGTTAATTCTCCCGACCGGATGGCTAAGACCTCTGTGATTCTGGAAACTGCGGTAACTGTTGACCATCGGCCGGAAGCCCCTGTTGTTGAGTCGCGCTGCCCTCAATCAACCAGGCTTTGGGTTATTGATCCCCTGCGAGATCCGCGATGGTTAGAGTTGATCAGGAAGCATTCAGCGGCATCCGTCTTTCACAGCAGGGAATGGTTATCGGCCCTGCACTTGGCTTACGGTTACGAATCCGTCGTTTACACCCACTGCGAGCCTTCCGCTGAGCTCACATCGGGCACGGTGTTCTGCAAGGTGAGGAGTTGGCTTACGGGACGCCGTCTGGTGTCGCTGCCTTTTTCCGATCACTGCGATCCTTTGGTGAAAGACTCGGCCGAGCTTGACAGTTCGTTGTTAGCGGTGGGGAAAAGCGTCGACCGAGGAGAATGGAACTATTGCGAAGTTCGGCCGGTCCGGTTTGAGCCCGGGGATTCGACGCGGCTCGGACTAAGCGACCGGTACTGTTTGCATGCCATCGATCTGCGGCCAAGCATGAGTGCTATTTTCCGTAATTTTCATAAAAGCTCCGTGCAACGCAAGATCCGCCGAGCTGAGCGCGAAGCGCTCACCTATGAGGAAGGTAATTCGGAGAGGCTGTTCCGGCATTTTTATAAATTGCTGGTGACCACCCGAAGGCGGCAGCACGTTCCCCCGCAACCGATGAAGTGGTTTCGCAGCTTGATGGCATGCTTCGGCGTCAAACTGAAATTTCGGGTTGCATTCAAGAACGGCCTACCCATCGCCAGTATCTTGACGTTGAACTACAAAAACACGGTGACTTATAAGTATGGTTGCAGCGATTCCCGATTCCACCCGCTAGGCGGTATGGCGTTGCTGTTCTGGAATACGATCCAGCAAGCCAAAGCCGCTGGATATGAGACGCTCGATCTGGGGCGCAGCGACAGCGGCAACCAGGGCCTCACTACATTCAAGGAGCATTGGGGCGGAATTCGTTCCGAGCTCTCTTACTGGCGTTACCCGAATCATCCCCGATCTGACGAGAGCGCGTGGAAGAGAATGACTGCCGAGCGCTTTGTCAAAGCCTCCCCCGATCGATTGCTCATCGCCGCGGGACAACTGTGTTACCGGCACATTGGCTGAGTAGCCCGTGGCCGTTTCCGGACCTTTAGCCAGCAAACATATCTGCGATCGTCGGACCTCTAACTCCATGAGCCAAACTTTTCTAGAGTATTTTCGTTGCCCACAACGCTACGTTCGCTTAGCGGCAAAGGACGGGCTTTCCGAAAAGAGCGGATTCTTCGCCTTCGGCAGGGGAATTGTCGGCTACGGGCGCTGTGCTGGTCAGATACCCGCCGATTCTCCGCAAGAGCATCTGCCCGATGCGTGGGAAGACGTTGATTGTAGTTACGGCTCCGTGCGTTTGCCCTTTGATTTAGAGGAGGTTGTAGACAATCTCCGGTTGGAGCGTTATGCCGGAGAATGCCAATACGGCAGCTCGGGAAGCGGTCTCATCTCACGAATGTACTACGGGGTACGGCCGCTTCTTCCGGTGGCCTTCCGGCGACATTTGCAGCGGGCGTACTTGGGGGATTGGAAGAAAATCGCTTTTCCCAACTGGCCCGTGGATCACAGCGTCGATAGTATTGTCCGCCGATCCATGCAGCTTCTGCTGCGGGCGCAGCAACTGGAAAGCATCCCATTTATCTGGTTTTGGCCGGATGGTGCATCCTGCGGCATCGCCATGACGCACGACGTTGAGACCACTGCGGGGAGAGACTTTTGCGAATCCTTGATGAACATCAACGACTCCTTTGGGATCGTTGCATCGTTTCAAATCGTCCCCGAAGAGCGTTATGAGGTCAGCCAGGCGTTTCTGGATTGCATCCGCCGACGCGGCTTTGAGGTCAACGTTCAAGACTTGAACCACGATGGCCGGTTGTACAACGACCGAAGTGAATTCGCCAGGCGGGCAGCGAAAATCAACCAGTACGGCCGGCAGTTTGGGGCGTCAGGCTTCCGGTCCGCCATCTTGTACCATCGGCAAGAGTGGTATTCCGATCTTGATTTTTCCTATGACATGTCCGTTCCCAACTCGGCGCGCTTGGATCCGCAGCGTGGCGGGTGTTGCACAATCATGCCCTACTTCGTGGGCAAAATGCTGGAACTGCCAGTCACGACCACGCAGGATTACTCGCTGTTTAACTATCTGCGCACTTTCTCGATCGACCTGTGGAAACAGCAGATTGATCTGATCCGGAAACAAAACGGACTCATCAGTTTCATCGTGCATCCCGATTACATCATAGGAGGCCGCGAAACCCATGCTTACCAGGAATTGCTGGCTCATCTGGCGGGGCTTCGCACGCGGGAAAACGTTTGGGTGGCAGCACCGGGCGAAATTGACCGCTGGTGGAGACAACGATCCAAAATGAAATTGGTCAGCGACGGGGACGGCTGGCGGATCGAGGGTGCGGGAAGCGAGCGAGCTCGGGTCGCATACGCGAGCGAAAAAGACGGAAAGCTTGCTTTCACCATGGAGCCGAAGGGTGAACTTTCAGCGGCTCACAGGCTGGTGCGGAGGTGAAGCCAACCTTCCTGGTGGTTACGACGTGTCGATGGTTTCCGACGGCTCGCCTGGCGATGGCTTTGGCCAACGCGGGTTGCACGGTTGAGGCTGTCTGCCCAGTTCGCCATCCGCTCGCGAAAACGACTGCCGTCCGGCAATTGCATGCATACCATGACTTAACTCCGTTGAGATCTTTTGCAAAGGCGATTGCCGCCGCGCAGCCGGATCTCATCATCCCCGGCGACGATCTTGCAACCCAGCATCTGCACCAGTTGTATTACCAGGAATCGCAGCGAGGACCGGCCGGAGCGCCGACCTGCGCGCTGATCGAGCGTTCGCTTGGCGCCGCCGAGAGTTTTCCGATCGTGTACGCGAGAACTGTCTTCATAGAGCTTGCCCAAGAGGAAGGCGTCCGCGTACCGAAAACCGCGGTTCTCGCGAATACTCAAGACCTAAAAAGATGGCTCGCGCGCAAGGGTTTTCCGACTGTTTTGAAGGCCGACGGTACCTCGGGCGGCTACGGTGTAAAGCTGGTTCGCACCAGCGAAGAGGCTGAATGCGCTTTCCGGGCTCTACAGGCCCCGCCACTCTTGGCCCGGGCGGTTAAGCGGGCGCTTCTGGATCTTGACAAAACATTGCTTTTGCCGTCGCTGCTTCGTCGCCGGTTCGTGGTGAACGCGCAGGCCTTCGTGTCTGGGCGAGAAGCCACCAGCGCAATCGCCTGCTGGAAAGGCACGATTCTTGCCAGCCTGCATTTCGAAGTGATTAACAAGACAGAACAGTCAGGGCCTGCCAGCGTTGTGCGCTTGATCGAGAACGCTGAAATGTCGTACGCCGCGGAGAGGATCGTTCGACGGCTCAACCTTTCCGGACTGCATGGACTTGATTTCATGCTGGAGTCGGAAACTGGAAACGCCTACCTCATTGAAATAAATCCCCGATCGACGCAGGTTGGCCATCTGACCCTCGGACCCGGGCGCGATCTTCCCGCGGCTTTGTGCGCAGCCGCCTCCGCGGATACGGTTCAAACGGCCCGCAAGGTCACCGAAAACGAAACCATCACTCTTTTCCCGCAAGAGTGGAGCAGAGATCCAGCCAGCCAATTTCTGCGCTCGGGGTATCACGATGTTCCGTGGGAAGAGCCCGAACTGGTTCGTGCCTGCATCCGCAACGGGCGGAAGCGAAGGCCCTGGTATTCACATCAAAACTGGGTCCAGTTTGTTTCGGCGATTCGCCTCCCGCGCTCATAACAATCCCCCCGGAAAGGTCTTGCTGTGCGAATTAAATTGCGAAGCAGAATAAATTCAGGCATGCGTAAAGAACCCGCCATCGGTGAAGCTTATGAGTCCGCAGGACAAGTTTCCTCTACGGATTCTCGCGGCCGCGATGCGCTTCGTGGCGCGGACTCCCCCGGCAGGCACGCCGCCCAGTCCGCCGGCAACGGGCCGTCCGCAGATAGTGCCGCGCAAGCCCAAGACTCTTCGTGGCGTCACTTTCTGCAGCGTCATCCGGTGCAAACTCATGTCCGCGAAAATGCAAAGAAGCCGCTTCGAGTAATGAAGTTCGGCGGGACGTCGGTGGGCGACGCTTTCTGCATTGCGAAAGTCTCGGAGATCATTCGCGCCGCGTCGCGCGACAACGAAGTTGTGATAGTCGTCTCCGCCATGGGAGGCGTGACCAACAGATTGATCGAAGCCGCCACGCATTCGGAGGCGGGAGATCGCGAGCCGGTAGTGACGATTTTCGAGGAGCTTCGCAAGCAGCATGAGGCGGTGGTCGACGCACTGATTTCTTCGGCCGCGGAGCGGACGCGAATCAGTCACCATATGCGAGAGGTTTTTGCAGAAGGTCAACGTCTTTGCGAGGGTACGGTCCTGTTGCGCGAGTTGACGCCGCGGGTGCGGGACTCCATTTCCAGCTTGGGTGAGCGCCTTTCAGCGCCACTGGTCGCGGCTGCACTCGCCGAGCAGGGAGTGGTGAGCGAGGCGATTGAGGCGACAGAACTCGTCGTGACCGATTCGGACCACGGGGCCGCGGACCCGCGGATGGACCTGACGCGAGAACGCTGCGAAGCGCGCCTGCGTCCGTTGTTGCAGCAGGGTGTCATCCCCGTAGTGACTGGGTTTATCGGCGCCACAGCCGAAGGCGTGCTGACAACCCTCGGCCGGGGCGGATCGGATTATTCCGCGACCATCCTGGGCGCGGCTCTCGACGCGGACGAAGTTATCATCTGGACGGACGTGGATGGCCTGCTGACCGCCGATCCACGTCTGGTGGCGGGCGCATGCACGGTGCCCGAGATTTCGTATCGCGAAGCGGCTGAACTTGCGCACTTCGGCGCCAAGGTTCTGCATCCGAAAACTCTTCGGGCCGTGATGCGATGTGGCATTCCTCTTTGGATCCGCAACACATTTGCGCCGGAAAGACTTGGAACAAAAATCACGCCTATGGGCCCTCCCAGCGGAGGAGGAGTTAAGGCACTCACGGCAATAGGCCACGTCGCATTGATCACGGTCGGCGGTCCGGGCATTGTGGGAGTGCCGGATGTTTTGGGCCGAACGTTCGCCACCACCGCGGCGGTGCGGGCCGACGTGTTGCTGATTTCGCAATCCTCCTCGCAAAACAACATTTGTTTGATCGTTTCCTCCTCCTCAGCGAAACATACGGTCGAGGCGCTTCGCTACGAGTTCGCGCAGGATCTGGCGCATGAAAAAGTGGAACACATTACGCTCGATCCGAACGTGGCCATTGTCACTGTCGTCGGGCAGAACATGCGCGGCCTGTCCGGAATTGTCGGCCGTACGTTTAGTGCGTTGGGCCGCGAAGACGTGAACATCATTGCCATCGCGCAAGGCTCTTCGGAGTGCAATATCTCCTTCGTGGTGGGACAGAAGGATATGAAGACAGCGCTCGTCACGACTCATCGCGAGTTCCAACTTGGCCGCACTGAAGTTGCAAGCGCATCCGTTTGATGGGTTCTGCCATTTCTGGTTCCTAACATGACTCAAGCCAGTTCCACGGTTCGTAATGTTTCCGATACTGCCCGCTGGGTGGCTTACTTTCGCGCCCGCGAAACCCAACGACCAGATGCTCTGTTCCGCGATCCGTACGCAGAGCGATTGGCGGGTGAGCATGGGTTCCAGATCGCGAACACCTTGCCCGACGGCAACAAGCACGAGTGGGCGTGGGTGGCGCGCACCTATCTTTTCGATCAGTTTCTTTCTCGCGCCATTCAAGACGGGGCGGACCTGGTAGTGAATCTGGCCGCTGGGCTGGATGCCCGCCCCTACCGGATGAATTTGCCGGAGACGCTGCAATGGGTGGAAGTCGATTTTCCGGAGATCGTTTCGTACAAGGATGAGGTTCTGGCGAAGGAGACACCTCGTTGCCGGTTGGAGCGAATTTCTTTAGATTTGTCGGACGTGCATGGCCGGCGTAAACTCTTCGCCGAACTCGACGCGCGGGCGGCGAAAATCGTGGTCGCGAGTGAAGGGCTGCTCATCTATTTCACGGCCGACGAGGTTGCGTCGTTGGCGAAAGACCTGGCCTACGGGAAACGCTTCCAGAGCTGGGTTATCGATCTAGCTTCTCCGGGTCAACTCAGGTTGATGCAGCGTACGACGGGCAAAAAGCTCAGCGACGCGGGCGCAGCTTTCAAGTTTGGGCCGTCCGAGGGCGCACACTTTTTCACTCCGCACGGCTGGGAGCCGAAAGATGTGCAGGGACTGCTGAAAACTGCGGCCCAATGCAAACGAGCGCCTGCCGAGCTGCTGTCTTTGCTGCCGGAGCCCAAAGGGAATTTCGGAAATTATCCGTGGACCGGGGTTTGCCTGCTCGACAGGCGCTAATCCCCAGCATTTCCGGGTTCTTCCCCAATCTGGCTTTGTACTCATCGAACACAACCTTCAAAGGAGCCTTTTAATCCATGTTAGAGATCGCGATTGTTGGAGCGGGTCCCTACGGACTCTCGGTTGCTGCACATTTCCGGCGTGGTGGCATCCCATTCCGCATTTTCGGCCGTCCCATGGACAGTTGGCTGGCACACATGCCCAAAGGGATGATGCTCAAGTCTGACGGCTTTGCATCGAACATCTGCGATCCGGATGGGGAGTTCACCTTAGAACATTTTTGTGCCGAGCGGGGAATCGACTACGCGCACGCGGGCCTTCCTGTGCGCCTGGAAACTTTTTCCGCCTATGGTCTTGCCTTCAGGGAACGAATGTTGCCGGAACTGGAAGATAAGATGGTCGTCGGCCTGGATCGCCTGCCGGACGGATTCCTTCTCCAGCTCGAGGGTGGCGAAATGGTCAAGGCTCGACGCGTGGTGCTCGCGGTCGGGATCACCCACTTCGAATACGTACCCGGCAACCTGGCGCACCTGCCGCCGGAATTCCTGTCGCACAGCTTTCGCCAGCCCGATCCTGAAGCGTTCAGGGGCCGCAGCGTATTCGTGGTCGGTGGTGGGGCTTCGGCGATCGACCTCGCGGCACTGCTGCACGAGGCAGATGCCGATGTTCAACTCATCGCCCGCCAACCGTCGCTAAAGTTTCACAGTAAGCCTACGGGAAAGCCACGTTCATGGTGGCAGCAGATTCGGCATCCGCAATCCGGCCTTGGTCCCGGTCTGCGGTCACGGTTTTTTGCTGATGCGCCGATGTGGTTTCACTATTTGCCCGAGCGTCTGCGTCTGGAGGCAGTCGCAAGAACTCTTGGTCCCTCCGCGGGATGGTTTGTGAGAGAGAAAGTGGAAGGACAGGTACCGCTTCTGCTGGGATATACACCGGAACGCGCTGAAGTTCAGAACGGCAAAGTTCATCTGCATCTTCGCGCTGTGAGTGGCATGCAGCGCGAAGTTGTCGCCGAGCACATCATTGCGGCCACCGGCTACAGAGTAAATATGGAACATCTGCGATTCCTCAACTCAGAAATTCGCTCGCGGCTGAGAACGGTTAAAGGCGCGCCTAGGCTGTCGTCGAGTTTCGAATCGTCCGTGCCCGGACTTTATTTCGTTGGTGTCGCGGCCGCCAACAGTTTCGGGCCGGTAATGCGGTTTGCTTTCGGAGCCGGCTTCGCGGCTCGACGCCTCACCGAGACCATGATGAAAGTGCTCTCGCACACTCCGGCGGCGGTTCCGGTTCGTAGTATGGCCACCAGCGCAAAGTGAAACGACTCGATTGATTTGGAAGGTTGATGAGCGCATGAAGCCAGAGACCATCGCAATTCACGCAGGTTACGACGGTGATCCCGCAACCAAGGCTGTGGCTGTGCCCATCTATCAAACCGTCGCGTTCGAGTTCGACAGCGCGGAGCATGGAGCGGCCCTATTCAATCTCGAGGTCCAAGGGAACATCTACACCCGGATCGGAAATCCCACCAACACGGTGCTGGAAAAGCGCGTTGCCGCGCTGGAGGGCGGAGTCGATGCGCTTAGCGTGAGTTCAGGCATGGCCGCAATTCACTACGCGCTTGTGAATATTGCGGAGATGGGCCACAACATCGTTTCGATTCCACAGCTGTATGGCGCCACGTATACCCTGTTAGCGCACATTCTGCCCAAGCAGGGGATTGGCGGACGGTTTGCGGAGAGCGATCATCCCGACGCGGTCGAAAAGTTGATCGATGAAAACACTCGAGCGGTTTATTGCGAGAGCGTCGGCAATCCGGCCGGCAATGTCGCCGACATCGAGGGCCTGGCGCGGGTTGCGCACAAGCACGGCGTACCCTTGATCGTCGACAACACGGTCGCGACGCCGATCCTATTGCGACCGATCGATTACGGTGCCGACATCGTGGTGCATTCCATGACCAAGTTCATGGGAGGACACGGCACAACCCTTGGCGGAATGATTGTAGATAGCGGAAAGTTCCCATGGCGACAGTATCCAGAGCGTTTTTACATGCTGAACAAGCCCGAAATTGCCTATCACGGCGTGATCTACGTCGAGCAGTATGGCGATGCGGCGTTTGTTGCACGGTGCCGGACGGTCGCGCAGCGCAATACCGGCTCTACGTTATCGCCGTTCAACAGTTTCTTACTGCTGCAGGGTGTCGAGACCCTCGCGCTGCGGGTAGAACGCCATGTCGAGAACGCCCGTAAGGTCGCCGAGTATTTACGGAGCCATCGCAACGTTGAATGGGTCAATTATGCGGGATTTCCGGACAATCCTTTGTATCCCATGGCGCAAAGATATTTGGGATCGCGGCGCTGCTCGCTGCTGACCTTCGGAGTGAAAGGCGGCTTCGAGGCGGGAACAAAATGTTTCAATGCGCTGCGCCTGTTTAAGCGGATGGTGAATATGGGCGACGCCAAGTCGCTGGCGTGCCATCCCGCGTCCACCACGCACCGGCAACTAACGCCCGAAGAACAGGCCAAGGCCGGTGTCACGCCGGAGATGATTCGGCTCAGCGTAGGCATCGAGCATATCGACGACATTCTTGACGATCTCTCCCAGTCACTAGACCAGACAACATAATAAAAATGTCGGAAATGGCCATCATCGGTTTGGGGGCAACTTCATGCCACTCGTAATGGACGGGGTACGGATTCCCGCTCTTTGGGCAGGGAAGCAGCGTTCGCGGCCGGCGGGACCGGCCGACGGTTATGACCTGCAAGCGGAGTGTGTCGAAATCGCACTCATCAATAACATGCCGGACGCCGCCCTCGAAGACACCGAGTCGCAATTCTTCGAGTTGCTTGACATCGCGTCGGGCGATATTGCCGTTCGCGTCAAACTCTACTCGCTGCCTAACGTTCCTCGCAGCGATCGCGGGCTGCAGCATTTGCGGAGCTGCTATTCAGGCATTGACGATCTGTTAAATCGCAGGTTCGACGGCATCATTATGACCGGCACCGAACCGCGCCAGCCCAGCCTGCGGGATGAACCGTACTGGCGAGCATTGACCGATGTTCTCGACTGGGCCGAAAGCAATACTTCTTCGACCGTATTGTCCTGTCTGGCAGCTCACGCAGGCGTGCTTCACAGCGACGGCATTCTCCGTCACGCATTGGGCGACAAACAGTTTGGGGTGTTCGAGTTCGAAAAAACTGTCGACCACGCGCTTACGCGCAACAGCCAGAATGTGGCCTTCCCGCATTCACGTTGCAACGAAGTACGACAGGATGCGCTGACTTCCTGCGGCTATACGGTACTGACGCACTCCGCCGAGGCTGGGGTGGACACCTTTGTGAAAAAGAAAAAGCGCAGCCTGTTCGTGTATTTCCAGGGACATCCCGAGTACGGCGAGCAGACGTTGCTGAAGGAATATCGAAGGGATATCAAGAGATTTCTCCGGCAGGAGCGTGGCACCTACCCTTCCATGCCGAGAGGTTATTTCGATGTGGCAGCCACGAAGCTGCTGACGGATTTTCGAGAGTCGGTTCTAGGTGATCGGCGAGAAGAACTCATCACGGGCTTTCCTGAAGCTGCCGTGCGTGGCACATTGCAGAACATCTGGCGCTCATCGGCGACGGCGATTTATCGCAACTGGCTGCAGTATCTGTTGTCGAAAAAAGCGGATGCCTCTTCTATTTCAGTTGTGACGGCCGTCCTTGAAATTGTCCAGCGAAAACGATCGGTATTGAGGTAGGAGCACACAGGATCGAAATTACCGTCTTGAAGGCCACTCCGAGAATGACTGATTCTATCTCTTACGTTCTGCTCGATCTGAAGACTCCTGAAGACGAACGAAAGGAATTAATACGATGAATTCAGAAGTGATTAAAGTGAATAGCCCCGCGTCTGCGCGGTCTGACAAGGCATTCCAGCATGGAGTGGCGCGAAGGCTGGTAGAAGGAATAATGTTCTCTCGCGATGGAGAGACGACATTCTTCGACGCAGGGTCATTTCCCTGGGCCTCCTCAGTAGAGGCCGAATGGACAGAGGTTCGCAAGGAATTGGAAGCGGTTATGGCGCGCCGGGAGGACATTCCGAATTTCCAGGATATTTCTGACGATCAGAAAGTTCTGACCGAAGGCGAACAATGGAAGACTTTCTGGCTTTATGCGTACGGCAAGAAAGCCGAAGACAACTGTGCGCGATGTCCCGAGACCGTGCGCGTCCTGCAACGTATTCCTGGGATGAAGTCCGCGATGTTCTCCATTCTCGCGCCGCGAAAGCATATTCCCGAGCATCGCGGAATGTATAAAGGCGTACTACGCTACCACCTGGGGTTGATTGTTCCTGGGCCGGAAGGCAGTTGCAGGATTCGGGTAGGAAATGACGTACGCTGCTGGCAGGAAGGGAAGAGCATGATCTTCGACGACAGCCACCCGCACGAAGTTTGGAACGACTGCGATTCGTATCGTGTGGTGTTGTTTGTTGATTTCGTCCGCCCGCTTTTCTTTCCTCTTTCTTTGCTCAACCGGTCGATCATCTGGATGATTGCTCGGACTCGCGGCATCACAGAGCCCATGGACCGCATACGGAAGAAAGCTCGTGCGACCCGCTAAGTTCCAGCGGGAACGGCCTGCATCTGTTCAAAACTTCTTGCATCAATCAGAAGGCACTTCGCTTTACGATCCAGTTATGCCACAACTGAATCATAACAGCAGCGCTGAGCTGTTGACTAACCTTCCCGAACGCATCAGCGACATTTTGAAACCGTGGGCGGAGCAATCGCCGGATCGGCCCGCTCTGGTGGAAGCCGCTGGCACCTGGACGTACCGGCAATTGGCCTCCGCCGTCGATGACGCCCGGACCTGGCTGCTCGCATCGGGCGTGCGCCCGGGCGATCGAGTCATGATCGTGTGTGAGAACTGCCGGGCCTTCGTTGCGATTCTGTTGGCCTTGGCTGGTCTCGACGCTTGGCCCGTGCTGGTGAATGCACGTCTGTCAGCGCGCGAGATCGATGAGATCCGCGAGCACTGCGGCGCCCGTCGTTTGATCTACACAACCAACGTATCGCCCCACGCCAGAGAGCACGCTAAGCGGCATGGCGCTGTCATCGCAGACGCTGCGGGATTGGGCCCGCTTGGAATCGGTCCGCTGAACGAGAAAGTCGAACCAGAAGCCATCGACCGCGAGGTCGCGCAACGCATCGGCGCGTTGATTTACACCTCGGGTACCACCGGGCTACCGAAGGGGGTCATGCTGACTCACCGAAACCTGCTGTTCGTCGCGGCGGTGTCAGGCAAAATCCGGTCCCTGACTCCGGAGGATCACCTTTATGGCGTCCTGCCGATGTCGCACGCGGTGGGCCTTTCCGTGGTTCTCCTGGGGTCGTTGCTGAGCGGTGCGACGTTATATCTTGCGGCGCGTTTTGATCCGGTGGCGGCTCTCGCTACGCTGGAAAAAGAGCGGTTGACGGTCGTGTTAGGCGCTCCCGGGATGTTCTCCCTGCTGGCGGAGTATGCCAAGATGAAAGGATTGCGGTCGCTCAGGTTTCCCGCGCTTCGCATTATTTCATCTTCGGGCGCACCGCTTCAGGGTACGCTCAAATCGCAAGTGGAGAGCCTGTTTGGCACGGTTCTGCACAATGGATACGGGGTCACGGAATGCTCTCCCAACATTTCCCAGGCCAAGGTAGGAGAGTACCGAACCGACACGTCGGTAGGTCAAGTTCTCCCGGGAGTCGAAGTTCAGTTGGTCGGATCTGATCAGCAACCGGTGGCGGACGGAGAGGTTGGGGAGTTGTGGGTGCGAGGTCCCAATGTGATGAAAGGCTACTATCATGCGCCGGAGGAGACGGCTGCGGCTATCAATCAGGCGGGATGGTTCAACACCCGGGATCTTGCGCGCCTGGAAAACGGCTATCTATTTATCGTCGGCCGGACCAAGGAATTAATCGTCCGCTTTGGACTGAATGTGTATCCGGCGGAGGTCGAGGCAGTGCTGAATGCACATCCCGCGGTAGTGCGCTCCGCAGTCATTGGCCGGACCGTCCAGGGAACCGAGGGTGGGGAAGATGTCGTGGCCTTCGTACAACTCAGGCCGTCCTCGCAAATCTCAGAAACTGACTTGGAGCAACATGCCGCACAGCGTTTAGCTCCCTACAAGAGACCTTCGCAGATTCTGCTCGTTCCTACGATGCCGCTGACGCCGACCGGAAAAGTTGTCAAGGGCGAACTGGCCAAGATGGCCGAAGTCGGGTGGGCCCGCTAACGACGCATAGCCGCCCGGCTCTACAAACATACCTCAATTAGCGTCGGTCCTCCGCTCTCGAACCCGTCTCGTAGTGCTTTCGCAAATGCATCCAGCGTAGTAGTTCGACTGGCGGGCACTCCCATGCCTTTCGCTAGCAGCACCCAATCGAGATCGGGCCGTCCGATGTCGAACAAATTCGCGACGCGTGGTCCAGGATCCCCCACACCGAGACCGGCAAACTCGCGCTTAAGCACTGCGTAGGCCCGGTTCGCGAAGATCACAGTTGTGACCTTGAGACTTTCGCGAGCCATGGTCCACAGCGCTTGCGCGGTGTACATTCCACTGCCGTCCGCACTCAGGCACACTACGCGGCGGTCGGGGCATGCCACGGCCGCACCCACAGCCAGCGGCATTGCAATCCCGATCGAGCCGCCGGGGTTGGCCAAAAAATCATGGGGCGAAGCCCCTCTGGTTGCCGCCATGATCCCGCGGCCAGAAGTGTTGGATTCGTCAACCATAATCGAATTTTCAGGGAGCAACGCTCCCAGAGCGGCCGCAATTCCCGCCAGCGTAATTTCACCGGTGGGCGCCGGAGGCCGCTCTGCTTTCTCCGCGTGCAACTGCATTTCGCGCAACGACAACGCCGCCGCCAGCGCATCGAGCGCCCCCACGTAATCTTCGCCGGACTTCGCCAGCGTATGAATCTCACATTCTGGCGATGCAAGTACGCTGTTCTTCCCCGGGTACGCGAAATATGCAACTGGCGCGGATGCGCCAACCAAAATCAACTGCTGAAATTCCTTTAATTGCTCGACTGCCTGCTCGAGCACGTACTGAACTCGTTCCACCCTCGGAGCGCCCGCGCCGCGCTCCATGCGCGAGAAGGGATAAGGAGCGAGCAGCTTGGCGTTTGTGCCCGCAGCAATACGCCCGGCGGTGATCAGCCCCTTGCCGTACAGCGCATTTCCCGCAAGCAGAATCGCAGTTCGCAAGCCCGAACGGAGCATGGCCGCCGCGCGCTCGATTGTCTCGATCGCCGGAATGGGCGCTTTGGGCAACGCTGCAAATAATTTACTGTCACCGCTCCGGTCAACATCCGACCAGGCAACATCGCCAGGGACGATCAGGGTAGCGATGCGCCCTGGCGCGGTACGCGCGGCAATAATCGTGTCAATCGCATCCTGGCGAATCTCGAACGCGGCGCAGGATGTCCGCAGCCATTTCGAATATGGCCGCGCAATCGCCTCAATGTCAGAAGTGAGCGCCGTATCGTGCCGCAGATGATAGCTCGCATGCTGGCCAACAATGTTGACGATCGGCACCTGGGCTCGACTGGCATTGTGCAGATTAGCGAGCCCGTTGGCCAGCCCAGGCCCTAGATGCAGCAGCGTGCATGCGGGTTTCTCCGCCATGCGCGCATAGCCGTCCGCTGCGCCGGTGAGCACGCCTTCGAACAAACCGAGCACGCACCGCATTTCCGTTACCCGGTCGAGTGCAGCAACGATGTGCAATTCTGAGGTGCCGGGATTCGTAAAACAAACTTCGATTCCTCCGGCAATCAGCGTGCGAACCAGACTTTCCGCGCCATTCATTCTGAAAGAGACGCTCCTCTCAGATACTGAGAGAGCACAGCAGCAAGGCTCTCGTAGTGCGTCGTAATAATTCCCAAATGATCTCCCGGCACGGTGTCGACTTCGAATTCCTCTGCCAGGTGACCCCAGACCGCAATCGGATCATCCGGAAACGCACCGCTGATTTCCGCCCTCACGAAGTTTATTTTCCCCTTGTAGAAGCGGGGCTGGTAGCGAGCTAAAGCCAAATACCCGCGGTCACGCACGCGTTGCATTGCGGGACTGAACGATACTCCAGCCGATGCTTGATAAGAAGTGCTGCCGCTGAGCCCTCGTTGTTTCAACTGACGCGCCGTGAGGCGTACACGTTGTGTCAAAGACAGGAAACGCGCATCCGGGTACGCATCCACCATGGCCAGCAACGCGATCTTCTCTCCATCTGCGGAGAGCCGCTGCGCCATTTCCAGCATAACCAGCCCACCAAGCGAGTAGCCAATCAGGATATAGGGACCGTGGGCTTGCAACCTCTTGATGGCGTCGAGATAAAACTGAGCCATGTCCTCGATGCGATCGAATGGCTCATCCACTCCGTCGATGCCCTTCGCTTGCAATCCATAAATTGGGTACTCCGACTGAATGTGCTTCACCGGCTGAAAGAAATCAATCACGCTGCCACCCAGTCCATGTGCCAGGAAAACCGTTGGCTTTTTGGCGCCAGCCTTCATCAGTACGGTCGTTGGAAAACGCGGTGCAGTGGGCTGCTCCAACAGCGCAGCCAATGTCGCGATCGTCGGAGCCTGGTAGATAGTCACCGGCGGCAGTTCTCGACCGCACGTCTGCGCAATCTCGTTAAATAGTCTTAGGGCCAAAGAAGAATCGCCGCCCAGATCAAAAAAATTGTCTTTGGCGCGAATGGATTGTTGTTGCAGCACCCGCTGCCAAATCGGGGTCAGCAGCCCAATCATCGACAAGGCAGTCGCAGGCTTCACAATGCGCCTGCTTGGGTGGAATCGAAGAGGGCCATTGGAGACCCCAGCCGGATCTGCTCAGGAGAGTGTTTTATCGAAATATCTCTGACCACGAGGGAGCTCGTCATGAGTGTGCGAATGCCCAGTAGAGTTCTCGAGCCTTGGCATAGATAGGTCCGAATGGAAGTGGACGATCCCCGATGCGAGTCGCGGGGACGACCTTGGAATAATTTCCCGTGGCGAAAATTTCATCCGCGGTTTCGAAATCTTTGTAAGCCATGGTTTTCTCGGCCACAGTTACTCCGTTGTCACGCAGCAGTCCAATCACGCGCCGCCGGGTAATGCCTGCGAGAAATGTTCCATTCGCCGCCGGGGTGAAAACCACGCCATCTTTCGCCATAAAAACATTAGAAGTGGCGAGTTCCGCGACGTTCCCCAGCATATCGCACACAATCGCATTATCGAAGCCTCGGGCGTTTGCCTCGAAAAGCGCGCGAGCATTATTCGGATAAAGGCATCCGGCCTTGGCTTCGACTGGCATGGTTTCGAGCGATGGCCGCCGAAATGGGGATAGCGTGATCGAAAATCCTTTGGGAACGCGCATCGGCGCTTCGTAGATCGACAGGCACCACTGCGTGGACTCGGGATCGTGCGCCTGCACCGATGGTCCTTCTTTCTCAGCCCAATACATGGGCCGAATATAAAGCGCAACACCCTTGTCGAACTTGGCGATTCCTTCACGCGCGAGCTGGACCCAAGTCTCTTTCGAAACCGTGGGCTTCAAAAAGAGCTTAGCCGCAGAATCGTTGACCCGGGCGCAATGAAGTTCCAGATCGGGTGTAACCCCTTCGAATGAGCGAGCGCCGTCGAACACAACCGAACAAAGCCAAGCGGCATGCGTGCGCGGGCCCATAATCCCAATGTTGCCCTCACGCCATTCGCGCTCAAAGAATGTCCAGGTCTTGGACCAACCCTTTCCGATTGACAAGTGACTCCTCCCTGGTTCCAAGTCCCGATCTGGCCTAACGAAACTGTTAGCTCGCTCTAAAATTACGAATAGCAGCGTCCATGCACTTCCTCAACGCAACAGCCAGGTGCTCGACGAACGGCTCGACCAACATGCCAGCGGGATAGACGGGCAGAACAACTACTTCCTGGCCGCCTTGGGCCAACTGATCCCACTTCAACCCCGGCTTGTTGAACACTCGATATTGTTTCACCGGACGAAAGTCCGTGATCTTTCCGGGATAAGGTTTCGGAAGATAGGTCCAGCAGGCGCGGTCATTCGTTTGCCAGATCTGCCCCAAGATCAACGAGCCGGAATTAGCATTGCCTGTACGGTGATGGAACTTGGCCATCATCAAGCTCCGCCACACCGGAATTCTGCTTCGCAAAGCTTCCACCTTCTCGCGAAAAAACTTCGTCTTGCCGACGAAATCAAGTTTGAGGAAGCTGGCTGCATGGAAGACCAACCGCTGGGAAGCATAGGCTATCTTGCTCCAAATAGTGAGCGGTATCTGGGACCAGTTCATGGTGTCGAACAAAGCGAGCAGGGCAACAGGCTCGCGGTCGGCTCGGAGCTGTTGCGCCACCTCGAAAGCGATGGTCCCACCCCCGCAGTAGCCGCCCAGGAAATACGGTCCGTGGGGTTGCACTCTGCGAATCTCTTTCAGGTACAAGGCCGCCATTTCCTCGATTTTAGTTAGCGGCGGACGGCTTCCGTCCAATCCCTGGGATTGCAGGCCGTAGAAGGGCTGGTCCGATCCCAGGTGTCTCGAAAGATCGCGATAGGTCAGAACGTTTCCGCCCGCTCCGTGGAAACAGAAGAACGGTGGGCGAGAACCGAGGGGCTGGATTGCGACCAGGGGTGACCAGCCGGACGCTACCGAATTACTTTTGAGAAACCGGGCAAGCTCTTCGATTGTGGGAGCGTCGTAAAGCGTGGCCAAGGGCAATTTGACTTTGAATACCTTTTCAATCTCAGCGAACATGCGCACTGCTAACGATGAGTCTCCACCCAGGTCGAAGTAGTTTTGGTCAACGCCAACGCACTCAATGCCCAGCACCTCTTGCCATATTTCCGCGAGCTGGCTCAGAGTTTCATTTTCGGCGGCGGCAAGTGGTGTTGTGAATGAGGCAGTCACACGGGCTCCGGAGTCTTGCGTGTTGTTCGGTAAGCGATCTCAATGCTCATTCGCAAAGCTCCACACGGGGTTTCACAGCTGATACTCCTGTTCGTATTGCCGTACTGATATCCGATTATGGCAATGGGCAGGCCGTTTTTACAGTTACGTAAGTTTGTGTAACCAACTACGTTACATTTGCAATGGGGAGGTTTGGTTGATCCTGTTTGGTACGGCCTCGGAGGGAGGGACTGGCAAATCGCAAGGCAGAGAGCTTCTCCTAATTATTCTAGCTTATTTTTCCTTCGGGCACGTAACCAAAGACCGCTTTCAACTCAAGAAATTCGTCGAGTCCGGCCTCACCCCATTCCCTGCCATTGCCCGACTGTTTATAACCTCCAAAGCAACCAGCGAAATCCAGCCGAGCCCCGTTAATATGCACATTGCCCGATCGAATTCGCTTAGCAACCCGGCGCGCGCGTTCAGTGTCTTCAGATGTAACGTAGCCTGACAACCCGTAAGGTGTGTCGTTCGCAATTCGAATCGCGTCCTCTTCGTCCTCGTAAGGAATAATGCAAAGCACAGGGCCAAAGATTTCCTCGCGCGCGATTGTCATCTGGTTGTGAACATCCGCGAAGACCGTTGGCTTCACGAAATAGCCCCTACTCTTACCTTCTGGACGTCCGGGACCACCAGAGATCAACTTAGCGCCCTCTTTGATTCCTATGGAGATCAGGCGCTGCACTTTGTCGAACTGGGCCTGGCTTGCGAGCGGGCCCATGGTAGTACCTTCGGCAAACGGATCGCCGACTTTAATGGCCTCGGCGGTTTGCTTCGCCGCCGCAGCTGCGTCCGCCATTTTGGACTGGGGAACCAGCATGCGAGTGGGCGCGTCACAGGACTGGCCGGTGTTGCGGAAGCAAGCCTGTACCCCATATTTGACAGCATTTTCAAGGTCCGCATCTTCCAGAATGATGTTTGCAGACTTGCCGCCGAGTTCCTGCGTGACCCGCTTGACAGTGGGAGCCGCGGCCAAGGCCACACCAATGCCTGCTCGCGTGGACCCTGTAAAAGAGACCATGGCGACATCAGGATGCGATGCGATGGCAGCGCCCGCGGTGGGCCCATCGCCATTCACCATATTGAAGACCCCCGGCGGGAGCTCAGCTTCATGCAGAATCTGCGTGAACAGGTAAGCGGAGAGCGGAGCAATTTCACTCGGCTTCAGCACCATGGTGCAGCCCGCTGCGAGTGCGGGCGCTACTTTGCACACCATCTGGTTCATGGGCCAATTCCAAGGGGTGATGAGGCCGCAGACTCCGATCGGCTCTTTCCTCATCAGGGTCGAACCCTTTAGCTCTTCGAACCTGAAGTAATTCAGAACCTTCACCATTTCCAGCAGGTGCTTCAATCCCGCCGGCGCCTGCGCGGCTTGTGATAACGACAGGGGAGCACCCATTTCTAAAGAGATAGTCTCGGCCATCTGGTCATTCTTTGAAAGATAGACTTCAATGATTCGCTGCAACAATGCTGTTCGCGTGTCAACAGTCGTCTCCGAGAACGACTCGAAAGCCCTTTTGGCTGCGGCTACGGCTTTGTCAACATCGGCGGCACTGCCGAGCGAGATGGTCGCGATCGGCTCTTCTCTGGCTGGGTTGATGACCTCAAAGTCTTTTGGCTTCGTCGGATCAACCCAATTCCCATCGATGTAAAACTGACGGCAATCCCTCATGTGTTCCTCCAGCATTGACTCGAGGCGAGACCGGCCCTCTTCATCCCAAATATGCCACCCGATTTAAAAATGCGCTGTTCGGAGAGCCCATCTCCTTAAGGTCGAGGCTCCTCAGGAGAGTTCGCCGACAATGGTGAATTCGACCGCCCCTTCGAGACATTCGTGAACGAAAGAACCACCCAACGAAGCGCTTGTCTGGCGGCCAGCACAAACCACGCCGATCTCCCGATGGATTGCTGCCTGGAAGTCTTCCACATGGACCCAAGCATGCGCAGACGCTCGCGATGACTCACGCGAATTCTGATTCCCCTCGAGGCGATAATGTCGAATGTCCTTTCCTCGAGACGAGCGGACCGGTAATCCTTTCGGAAACACTCGAGCAGTGACAATGGAATGGCATGTTGGACAATTGCGTTGGGAACAAACAATGGAAGTTCTCCACCCTGCATCAAATTGGCCAACAAAAGAGTGTCTTCAGCTCTGGCCGCGGTCGGATCAAATACACCCCCATCAATATTTGCTCTGACTCGTCGAATGGCGAACCCGGCAGTGTTCAAGTAGCGGATGCGACCGTCAGGCTGAAGCAAGTGATCTTGAAGCGTAATGAGCCGCAATTCTTCCGCTCTTCCAACGATTCCCGAGCGATCTCCGCTCAGGCGAAGTTGAAAACAACTGTGTTGGGAATGATGGTTGATGGTCGAACCAAGCTCGGCGAGACAGTTTGTCTGAAGTTTGCAGTCCGCGTCGACAAACAGCAGAAGCGTGCCTTTGGAGATCTGAGCTCCTCGATTTCTGGCGGCGGAAATTCCGGCATGTCGTTCCCGGACGATCGTCAGCGGGTAACAGCGGATCCAGTGGCGAATGAATTCAGGAGCTTGTTCTTTGCTGCCGTCGTCCACGACAATGACTTCAAAGCTGGGGCCATTGTTTTGGTGGTCGAGGGATTGGAGGCATTGATCAAGCGGAGTCCAATCGTTGTAAACCCCAATGATAATGCTGAAGAGCGGAGGTGAAGTTGAGATCGGGTCCTGCCCAACCATGCGTCCTTTATCGTGCCGTTTTACAAGCTGTGGCTTACAAATCTAGGATGGCACACTCCCTCGTGAATCACAATTCACTGCTGGTGCTTTAGAAGAGTCGGGGTCAGGATTTCCGGCGGAATAAGCCTTACTCTCCAAAACTTTCGTAATCAGGAACTTCGCCGTCAACCCAAATACACTGACAGAAGAGATCTGCAACCCAAAGCATGAAGACAGTGCGCATCGGCATCGTTGGTTTTGGTGCGGTGGGCCGCGCAACGGCGGAGATCATTTGCCAGCATGCCGCATTGATCGAGCGGCGAAGCGGCGTGCGGCTCGACGTGACCGTGGTTTGTCGCCGATCCGGGCTTAAACCACAGGACACGCCAAACGGTGCGCGCTTCGTTTCGAATTGGAAAGAACTGGTTCAAGCGCGCGATGTGGATGTGTTAGTCGAAGCGATGGGGGGCATCGACGAGGCTCTTCAGGTGGTGCGGGCTGCGCTCGAAGCAGGCAAGCCCGTGGTGACAGCCAACAAGAACCTCCTGGCAGAACACGGCGATGAACTATTTGGGCTTGCCGGCTGTCGAAAATTGCCCATTGGTTTTGAGGCTAGCGTGGCATCAAGTATCCCAATCGTGCGCGTCATTCACGAATCCGCCGCCGGCGACCAGTTGCATGCTGTTCACGGCATCATGAATGGCACAGCCAATTACATCCTCACCGAGATGGAGCGGCGAGGCATTGATTTCGACGACGCCCTTGACGAGGCGCAAAAGGCTGGCTACGCCGAGTCCGATCCTTCGCTGGACATCGACGGCATTGACAGTCGTGACAAACTTTGCATTCTGGCTCGCATGGCCTTCGGGGGACGCTTGCATATCTCGCGGATTCCCACATGCGGCATTCGCCTGATTCGATTGGCTGATATTCGCTCCGTAAACCGGCACGACGGCACCATCCGCCTGATTGGTTCGGCAGAGAACACCGATGCCGGCCTCGAGGTGTCAGTGCGGCCCTGGATGATCAGCCGCCATTCTCTGTTGGCCAGGGTACAAGGAGTGAACAATGCAATCTTTGTGACCGGCAGCAAGATCGGAACCCAGATGTTTTACGGTCAAGGTGCGGGTGGGAACGCCACCGGCGCGGTCGTAGTTTCCGATTTGATTGAAATTGCATGTGACCTCGCCGCAGGTCAATTGCGCCCCAAGAGACTTTCGGGGTTTATGGATTCTCCCGAACTCGAAGTCTGCCACGCCCCCCGGCCCGTTCGCTGGTATCTGCACCTGACCGTAAAGGATCAGCGCGGAACTGTGGCTCGTCTGGCGGAACTCATGGCGGGACACGACATTCACATCGCGTCCCTGGAGCAAGAGTGTCACAAAAACAGCCGGTCGTCCTTGGTTATTACCGTAGAGCCAGTTTCGGAACCTGTGATTAGTCAGGCGGTAGATGCAATCAATGGGCTCGATTTTATGGTGGAACCGGTTTTGCTGTTGCGTATGGAATAGCTGATTGTTGAGTTGATTAGCGCTACACGGTCAGCCCTAGTGGCTATATGCACGGGGTAGCCGTGAGTACTTACAATTCGAATATGCCAAGAGCATCGTCTGCATATCAGGGAGGTCGATGTGGATTCAGTTGCGAACTTGAAAGGCAGTGTAGTTCAGCCCGTCAAACTTATCATACCGATGTCGATTGACTGTGACGTGGCAGTCATCGGTGCCGGCCCATACGGATTATCAGCGGGCGCGCACCTGAAAGCGAGCGGCCTTCGTGTCCGCGTCTTTGGTGAACCCATGGACTTCTGGGCGGACAAGATGCCTGCGGGAATGCTATTGCGATCGCCGCGCGCAGCGTCAAGCATTTCGGACCCGAAGGGTGCTTTCAGTTTGGAAGCATACGAGGCAGCGGCAGGCCTGCAGCCCGCCGCGCCAGTTCCGCTGAAAACGTTCGTTGATTACGGGCTCTGGTTTCGCCGCCAGCTCGAGTCTGATCTCGACCGAAGAACAGTCGAACGAGTCGATCGTGACCGCTTGGGTTTCCGGCTCACCTTGCAGGACGGAGAAGTGCTTCGTACCAGCCGGGTGGTCGTCGCGGCAGGAATAGGATCCTTTCAACGGAAGCCTGCCGAGTTTGCCAACTTGCCCGGAGCACAGGTTTCACACTGTTACGAGGGTCGGAAGTTTCGGGAATTTTCCGGCCGGAGGGTAGTGGTGATTGGGGCCGGACAGAGCGCTCTGGAATCGGCGGCGTTGTTGCGCGAGACCGGAGCCGAAGTCGAGGTTATCGCCAAGATCGAAGAGCTTCGTTGGATCGGCGGCCACGCATGGCTACACCATCTCGGTCCGATTTCAACCATGCTTTATTCTAAGCATGACGTCGGACCGGCTGGAATCAGCCGCCTGGTCGCAACTCCCCAGGTCGTGCATCATATTCCTCTGAAGCTTAGGGACAAGATTCGCAAACGTGCGGTTCGTCCCGCGGGCTCGCCGTGGTTGCCCGCGCGGCTGGCTAAGGTGAAAATCACGCTGGGCCGTTCCGTGCGAACAGCCTCATCCCAGCGGGGTGAAGTGCTGCTCATGCTCGATGATGCCAGCGAACGCCGCATTGACCACGTTCTCCTGGGAACCGGATATGACGTCGACATCTCGCGCTACGGTTTTCTGTCCCCGGATCTGGTGATGTCGGTTCGCCAGTTGGAAGGTTATCCCACTCTGACGGGAGGCTTTTGTTCCTCCGTTCCCGGGCTCCATTTTGTCGGTGCCACGGCGGCGCGGAGCTTCGGACCACTTCTGTATTTTGTGGCCGGCACCGAGTTCGCCTCGCGAGAACTAGCTGCGCACGTTCATCGAAACACCGCGGCGCGTCGATAAGACGTAGGGAAGGAAGACAAGTTTGAAGTGAAGATGAAAGAACAAACTATCGGAGCCCTCGTCATAGGGGGAGAACACCCTGGCCTCGGGGTCGCTCGCAGCCTGGGCCGGCGCGGCATTCCAGTTTACGTTTTGGATGATCAGCACTCTATTTCCAAGTTTTCACGCTACGCAACGCGAGTAATCCGCGTAAGCGATTTGCGTGACGAACAAAAGACCGTAGACACTGTCCTCGAAGTGGGACAACGTCTCGGATTGAAAGGCTGGGTGCTTTTTCCCACTCGCGACGAAACCGTGGCCGCTTTCTCCCGTCATCGCTCGCGGCTCGCGGAATTCTTTCGCGTAACCACTCCCGATTGGGAGTGTGTTCGCTGGGCTTGGGACAAGACGAATACTCACATTTTGGCCAGGGAGTTGGGCATACCCGCACCGGAAACCTGGAATCCCAGAAGCCTGGAAGAGCTTTCCGTGCTCTACCCCCGGCTTCCGTTGGCAATCAAGCCCGCGGTGAAAGAGAATTTTTTTTATGCGACGGGCGCAAAAGCGTGGCGAGCTGATACGCCTGAGCAACTCAACCAGCTTTTCATCAAGGCGAGCCAACAGATAAAGCCAGAAGAGATCATGGTCCAGGAGATTATTCCTGGTGACGGAGAGCATCAATTCTCCTATTGTGCTTTTTTTCGCGATGGTCAGGCGCATAGCACTCTGGTGGCGAAACGCAAGCGCCAACATCCCCGCGAATTTGGGCGGGCGGCGACCTATGTCGAGAGCATCGAACTGCCTGTGATCGAAGAATTGGCGGAGCGCTTTTTGAAGGTTATCAATTACTATGGCCTGGTCGAAGTGGAGTTCAAGCAAGACCCCCGGGATGGTCAATACAAGCTGTTGGACGTCAATGCCAGGACGTGGGGTTTCCACAGTCTGGGATTCCCGGCAGGAGTAGACTTTCCGTATTTACTCTATGCGGACCAGGTAGGAGAGCGGCTAGACCAGTGCCGAGGACAGTGTGGAATAGGGTGGTTACGGCTGATCACTGACCTCCCCACGGCACTATCACAGCTTGTGCTGGGACAACTGGGCGTCAGTTCGTATCTCAATTCCCTCCAGAGAACGCGCGTCGAGTCAGTCTTTTGCTGGCGGGACCCTCTCCCATCGCTTGGGGAGGCGTTCCTGCTTCCCTATTTAGTAGTTAAGAAATATTTCTAAAGGACTGAACGGTAACCCGGCGACCAGTACGCCGGTACAATAAATCAGGAAAACCCATGCACGTTCTTCATGTTGTAGGAGCGCGGCCGAATTTCATGAAAGCCGCGCCCGTGATTCGAGCGCTCGAGAAGTGGCCCCAAGCACGGCGAACTCTGGTCCATACCGGTCAGCACTACGACAAGAATCTGTCAGACATTTTCTTTTCGCAGCTCAATATACCCGAGCCGGATGTAAACCTCGAAGTAGGCTCCGGCAGCCATGCCCGGCAGACCGCCGAAGTCATGACACGGTTTGAACCGGTGGTTCTGGAATGCAAACCAGACATCGTCCTCGTCTACGGAGACGTGAATTCCACGGTAGCCGCCGCTTTGGTGTGTTCGAAATTGATGATTCGGGTGGGCCACGTCGAGGCCGGACTGCGTTCTTTCGATCACGCCATGCCGGAAGAGATCAACCGAATTGTCACCGACCGGCTAGCCGATATGCTGTTTACTCCCTCGGAGGACGGAGATATCAACCTTCAGCGCGAAGGCGTTCCGTCTCAGAAAATCTTCCGGGTCGGGAACGTCATGATCGATTCTCTCGTCCGCCTTCTTCCTGCTGCCATGCAATGCGCAAGGAACGGTCTGCCAGAACGCTATGCATTGGTCACACTGCATCGGCCCTCCAATGTTGATGACAGCGCAACCCTACAGGCTATTCTGAGATCGCTGCTTGAGGTCAACGAGGAGTTGGAAGTAGTTTTCCCCGTGCATCCGCGGACACGCCAACGTATCGAACAATTTGGTATCAATATCGAAAAGCTTCACCTGCTGGAACCCTTACCTTACATTGAATTCCTGTCCATGCAGCGCCAGGCTGCTGTGGTGATTACTGACTCGGGAGGCATCCAGGAGGAAACGACATACCTGGGAGTGCCGTGCTTGACCTTGCGCGCAAATACGGAGCGTCCGGTCACGGTCACTATGGGCACAAATATTTTGATCGGCCAGGATCTGGGACGGCTCAGCTCTGAGCTGTCGAAGATTCTCGAGGGAAACGCCAAAAAGGGATCGATACCGCCGCTCTGGGACGGTCACGCAGGGGAACGAATCGCGCAAGCTCTATATACTTAGCCTTCGTCACTGGCGCGTCATCTAGCTCGCAACCAATAGTGGCCCATGCTTTCCTGTTATGTGCAAAACCCTGCATTCTTGACAACACTTCGCTCTCGTAGGACACTTCCAAGACTTTGGCCACGGCTTCCCTCCCGCAGCCACTTCGCGCGAGCCCCGCAATTTAAAACTTGGAAGGATAAGTTGAGGATCATGAAATTCGGATCGATGTGTAAATGCAACCGTCTGCTAGCGTTTGGGTTGGGGTTTGCAATGGCCGTGATTATGGCCCCGCCAGTGCAGGCCCAGACTTTCAGTATCGTTCACGACTTTACGGGCGGAAGCGATGGCGGCGCTCCCTTTGCCGGCTTCACCGTCGATGAAGCAGGAAATCTCTACGGTACCGCCAGCCATGGCGGCACTACGGAATACGGAGTCGTGTTCACGATAAACCCGCGTGGGGTGGAGACGGTTCTGCACAATTTCGTTGGTGGGACGGATGGAGCGAATCCCGAGGGAAGTTTGGTCAGGGATGCGGCTGGTAATCTTTACGGTACGACCATTGCCGGAGGCGCTTCCGGCGCCGGAACCATATTCAAGCTGACCGCCGAGCGCAAAGAGACCGTACTATACAGCTTCACTGGGAAAACCGATGGGGCAAAGCCGGTGGCAGGTTTAATTTTTGACGCGCTCGGCAATCTGTACGGCACTACCACTGCGGGCGGCACCGGTGGCAATGGCACAGTTTTCAAGCTGGGCAAGAAGGCTGGTAGGTGGGCGGAGCAGGTACTCCACAGCTTCGGTCCAGGTACCGACGGGACGACTCCGGTTGCCGGTGTTACCCTGGATGCGGCCGGCAACCTGTATGGCACGACCTCTGCCGGGGGGGCTTACGGATATGGCACCATCTTCAAGTTGAAGCGATCAAAGTCCGGGTGGACAGAAAGCATTCTCCACAATTTTCAGAACGGAAGCGACGGCGCTGTTCCGTATGCTGGCCTGGTCTTCGACCGGTCCGGCAACCTTTATGGAGCCGCCGCCGAAGGCGGTACAGGCGCGGATGTCGGCGGCACCGTTTTCGAGCTGAGGCCCTCAAACGGCAACTGGACGTTCACAGTACTGTATAGCCTCCCTGGATGGGATATTTCGGGAACTTTTCGCAATATGCTCCTGGATGCACATGGGAATCTCTATGCGACCACACATTGCGACGGAGCATATGAATCCGGCACGGTCTACAAGCTGACACGCTCGGGCGGTACTTGGGCGTATACCTCTCTTTACGTCTTTACCGGCGGCAGCGACGGCCAATACTCATTCAGCAACCTGGTATTCGACAAACAAGGCAACCTTTACGGTACGACCAATGTGGGGGGAGCGAATAATTTCGGCGTGGTTTTCAAGATAGCACCGTAACCGATTCGGAGTTCATATCAGGGCCCGCCTCCAATCGCGGCGGGAGAAGCTTTTGTGGGCGAAGGCGAATCTAGAGTGCATCAAGCTGTGCATGATCTCTAATAACTCATCCAGAGTTGCTCCGCGCCCTACGTGAGCATCCACGAAGATCAATTCGAAGGGCGGCAGAGCCGAAAAACCGGAGATTAGCACTACGGGAATATCAGGTTTCGTGCTCTTGATTTTTTGCGCCAACTGCGCGCCGGTGAAATTTGGCATCTGATAGTCGAGCAAGGCCAGGTCGAACGAGGTTTTTTTGATTCGTGATAATGCCTCGACCGGATCTCCAGAACTCACCACATCAAATCCGCAACTTTTTATCACGCTGGTCAAAAGTCGTCGCGACTTGGGATTATCGTCAACATAAAATATGGTTCCGCAATTTGCCACGATTCCACCCCCGATTCTCGTGTCGCCAGCTTGCACGCTGCGCACATTGGAGGAACGAGAACCGTCCTCTACGCTTGCGAGGAGTCTTGTAAAGAATCCGTCAGCGTTGAGTAAAGCTTCGTAAAGAATCGGGAGTGCGTTGGGTAGTGTCTCACAGTTTACTGTCTGTTGCACTTCTCCGCGCCCTCTGCGGCCCGTTCTTAGCGGTCCGTGCGTTGTAGGGTTTATAAGACTCCCGAAGGCTTAAATCGCAGAGGACGCGGAGATCAATCTCAGGAACCCGGCCGTTTGACTGAAAGTAACACGCGCCTCAAGCTGCGCTGACGCTTCGCGCTTCTTTCTCGTACTCCAGATCCGACTCTGCCGGCAGGAGGACCCAGAGAGTGTATATGCCGAGTGCAGTGCCGAATGGAACGTTGAAGAAGAGCGAGGGAAACGCGAGGACCAGCGCGGCCGTGCGTGCCCATTTTTCCCGCTGCAGCAAGCCCCAGCCAGAGGCAAATCCTGCGAAAGCTTTTACAATTACGAGAATTCCAATGAAGCTCAGAAGGGGATGCAGGAAAACTGGTCTGTCCGGATGGGTTCCCTGGTTGAAAACAGTATTGGCTACGATGTATGAGGCGACACCCAGCAATCCGTCGAGCGCGGACAGCGCCAGCCAAAAAATTCCGAGCAGCCGAATATGCTCCCGGACCCGGTTTCGTTGCGGGTAGCCCACGATCAATCCGGCAACTTCTTCTCCGCACCGGCTGCAAAAACCTTGATCCGCATGGAGTCCGGCGCCGCATTTATCGCAAAACATGATTCCCTCCCGGGCTGAACTGCCCGTGTGCCCTCTCACAAGATACGACCTATAACGCACAGCCGTTCCAACGAAACATCTACCCGATGGGATCGTTAATCGCGCAAGCGACTCAAAAACGAAAAGGCCACCCGGCAACTTGGGCGGCCTTTTCTTTCAAGGGAGAATAGTTCTAACGGAGATCAAACCGTCAAAACTTTCTGGCGAAATCTTAAGAGCCGAAAAAGGGGGGTGTCAAGAAATATCTCGGAAATAAACATCTTCATTTTCAATGAGTTAGAAAACGGGGTTAATAGTCCCTAGCAGTTGCTCATTCTGAGACAACTCCGACCAAAAATGAGTGTAAGCCGCTTAAATTGAATGAATTACAGCTATATTCAGGGCTCAGGCGGCTTTTCTGAAAGGTGCAGGGAGATGAATTCGCGGTTTTCAGCCCGGTCGAATACGCGCTCCGGAAACATACGTTTCGCCAGGATGCGAATGCCGCCAAAAGCGACTCCTGCGACCAGAGCGAAACCAATAATGATGAAGCAGAGAATGATCACGTTCACCAAAAGGTTCGCCAGATTGTCCCGCTTGGTGAAATATGTGTTCTCGTTCCAGGTGATGTTGGCATCGTAATTCACCGACGCCAGCAGCGACTTCGCTTCGGCTTGCGAGAGTGGACCAGCGGCCACGACCACGATTGGACCGGTGCGCTTGTCAAAAATTGGTGTTTGAAGGATGGGCGCATTCGTATCCGCGGCAGTCGAGCCGTTCCCTGACTGCGAACCTTGCGGGCGCGCGGCATCGATACGCCGGAGATGATCGGCTGCAATTTGCGGAGTGGGATAAGAGATCAACATCAAAGTGGTTTCGCCACCCGAGCTGTTGTAATTCCCAACCACCACCTCAGCACCCGCGTTGAAGTCCACCAGTTCGGCTGGAACGGGAGCATCCACGTCTCGCAGCGCGGCCGGCCCGACCACATACTTCGCAGTGTTCTTTACGTAAGATTGAGGCGGGAGATAAGCCGGCAGCCCGGGCAAATTGCGCGTGTTGCCGGAAGGCAAAGGGAGGCCCTGCGCCAACTCCCGCAACTCGGCCGCAGACATCGCCGAAAGCTTTTGAAATACCGCGTCCACCAGGATGTTGCCTCGATAAAAGAGCACACGCTCGTTCATCGACGCGGCTCCGTCACCGATCTTCTCGATCAGCATCGCTGGCGTCTTGTAGTAGGTGTAGGCGCCATAGGCGCCGCTGGCATCGCCGAAACGGGCTGCCTTCAGGGTAAGCTTGCGACCGTCGTCACGGGTATAAATGGCGGATCCAAAATCGGTGAAGCCATATTCTTTGAGAACCGCGGTATTCACGGGGTCCGCCACCGCCGGATCATTGCTGATCCGCGATGAGCCCGAAATCTGCCAGCCACCAAACTGCTGGGGGAGAAGCGAAACCGATGAAGCTGCCTCCTTGGCGAGCGCGATCCCGGCCATCGATATTAGAAATGCGACAGCAAGAATCAGCTTGGAAAACTTGACGAAGGCAGAATGAGAGTAAATCAACAAATCCCCTTTGTTATTAGACTACTGGGGAGGCGGGAAAGTTTCCAGAGCAGAGTCCACTCAACTTATACAGCCAAATAGCCGCCATCAACCGGAAATACCGCGCCCGTCACCCATGAAGACTCATCGCTGGCCAGATAGATCGCAAGCCCGACAATATCTTCCGGTTGGCCAAGGCGGCCGATAGGGTGTACGGCGATGCGTTCCGAACGAACCGCGTTCGGGTCCGGCGCTTGGCGGATGACGGCGGCAGTTAGATCAGTTTCGACGAAGGAGGGGCAGATCGCATTCACGCGGATGTGCTCGTGTCCATGGTCGATGGCCAGGCACTTCGTAAGCAAGATCACAGCGCCTTTCGAGGGCGCATAGCAAGCGCGGTTTCGAGCTCCATTGATGCCCAGCACCGAGGCCATGTTGATAATCGAACCGCCGCCACTCTTTCGCAAACGAGGAAGTACTGCGCGGGACAGCAGCCAAAGACCGCGAACGTTGACATTGAAGGTCGCGTCCCACTGCGCTTCTGTGATCTGCTCGACGGTTCCGATATGAAGCACTCCCGCATTATTCAGCAGAACATTCAAGCCGCCGAAGCGTGCGACCGTCTGCTCGACGATCCGGTCAATTTCATCCTTCTTCGAAATATCCGCCGTGAGCACAAGAGCGGATGCACCAATCTCGCCAGCAACTTCTTGGAGAAGAGACTCGCGCCGGCCAACCAGCGCAACTTTTGCACCCTCGCGCGCCAGAGCAAGAGCGCAAGCGCGTCCAATGCCACTACCCGCGCCAGTAACGATGGCAATCTTGCCTTGCAGACGGGAATTCATGCGCAGTTAGTGTAGATGATTGCTTGAATGAGTATGTCATCCCGCCATCCGAGCGCAGCGAGGGATCTGGGTTCTTCGCGTGGTCGGCAAGAACTCAGATTCCTCGTCGCGTTCGCTCCTCGGAATAACAGAAAGATGATGGACGCAAGTATTGCTTGTCCGGGTCCGTGGTTAACGCGCGTTACTTTTTCGGCGCTCCAGTTCGGCCCGGCGGAGTTCCCGGCGCCGTCCGGCATCATCGTATCGACGGCGCTGATCCTCGGTCTCGGGGACGACCGCCGGCACCTGCACGCGACGTCCACCGGCGTCGATAGCGACGAACGTCAAGTAGGCGGACCCCACGTGGTGGCAGTCGTCCGCGATGTAGTTTTCCACCCACGTCTTAACTCCTACCTCCATCGAAGTACGGAATACACGATTCACCGACGAGCGCAGAATCACCAGGTCGCCGACGTGCACCGGAACCCAAAAATCCATGTGATCAATTGCGGCAGTGACCACATAGTTGCGGGCGTGCCGGTGTGCGGCCATGGCTCCGGCGAGGTCGATCCAATGCATCAGGCGTCCGCCCAGCAGGGCGCCCAGCGGATTGGCGTCGTTGGGGAGAACAATCTCGGCCATCTCGGACTGCGAATCCCGCACCGGCCGCGGCAGCATCACATCATCATTCTGATTCATATTCATAGGTTCTGATTCAAGCAATTGGGTTCGAACTGGAACCCGCCGAGGCGGGCTGAATCCTACGCAGCAAATACGATTGCAAATAGCATTCCGCCATTTTCTGAATGCGCGGGTCGGGGTGTGAGGAGACCCACTGGCCGAGCGAGACATCGTATTCCAGGACTCCATGGCCTGCGGGACGATGTCCCGACTCGCAGACAAACCAAAGCTGCAACTGTGCACCCCGGTCGCGAGCAATCGAAAATCTCACCGCATCGTGAGCCCGTTCTTCGGGGAGCCGCGGACAAGCCGCCGCGTAACCCAGATTGCAAAGCTCCCGCAATTGCTGATTCGTTGGTTCCGCGCCTTCGTGGCCGGGTGCGAAACAACAACCGCTCCATCCCCAACCCAGAGGCAACCGTAAGGGATGAAGCCAACCGCCGTCTTCTAACCTACTCGTTGGCATGAAAAATGGACAGGCCACTCGCTAGAACTCCAGTTAAGGGATGCAGGCATTGTACTCAGCAATGAAACAGATCGCCACTGTCGAGAAGATGGAACGTCCTAGATTTGGTTAACTGTGGAGTTTCTGCGTTCACCCTGCGCGGAGATACAAATCGCCTGCCCAAGCAATTCCTTGGCAAAGCGTCCAACCGTGGATGTAGTAATCTCGTATTCAGCTGAGAACTGCTTTTATGGACCGACTCGCAATGCTGAACGAGATTCTCGCGCAAAACCCCAACGATGCCTTCGCGCGTTACGGCCTTGCCATGGAGTACTCGAAAAGCGGCCAGGTCGAACGGGCGTTGGAGGAATTCGCGAAGCTGCTTTCCACCCATCCCGATTACACGGCAGGGTACTTTATGGCCGCACAGACTTTGGTGACCGCGAATCGAGTGGATGAAGCCAAGAAAAAGCTAGTGGAAGGAATCGCGTCCGCGAGGCGCTCCGGCAATACTCATGCGCAGTCGGAGATGACGGCCATGCTCGAGGAACTGAGATAATTTACACGCGGTCTCGCGCCATTTTCACCATCGCCCATTCCACGATTCCCGGGAACAGTTGATACACCTTGATCACCGGATGCATGGTCCAGGGGACAATGACCTCCCGCTTTTGTTTCCGATAACCTCGAAGCACAGCCCTGGCTACGCGTTCGGCGGTGATCCCTCGCACTGTGGCAGGCCGCACTTGTTTTTGTTCTACGCCTTTAAGCGCATTCGCGCCGAAAGCCGTGCGCACGTAACCTGGGCACACGGTCAACACGTTAATCCCGGAGCTTTTGAGTTCGATCCGCGCGGCCTTGCCGATCGCGTTCATGGCAAATTTGGTAGCGCTATAGACAGCATGAAAGGGCAGCGGAATATGCCCGGCGACGCTCGATATGTTGATGATCGTACCCGCCCCCTGCTGCTTCATCACCGGAATCACCGCCTGCATGGCTTCGAGTGCTCCGAAGAAATTCGTCTCAAACGTCTCCCGGCACGCCGCTATATTCACGTTAGCGACGGAATCTAATATTCCGTGCCCCGCGTTATTAATCCACACGTCGATGCGCTGGAAATGATGGAGGGTCAGCCCGACCACCCGGTCGATCTCCTCGCGATTGCGTACATCGCAGGCCAGTGCCATGGTGCCCTCAGAGTGGCCGATTCGCGCGCGGGCGGCTTCCGCGCGTTCGGCATCTCGCGAAAGCAGAACGACTTTTGCACCACCGTCAGCGAAAATCTTGGCAATCGCCTCGCCGATGCCCATTGAAGCGCCGGTAATGACGACGACCCTTCCCGAGAGTTCTACATCGCTCGATCCCATTCCGAGCTTCTATTCTCTTGTTGCTCTCAAAGTCAAGCGGGATGCGAACAGGCTCTGGCGTACAATCCTAGAATTCGTCCTCGCGAAGATCTCGGAGACTGTTCTTGAGCTCGCTACTTCCATTGTTTCCGCTCGACGTCGTTTTGCTTCCGGGCACACCCTTGCCCCTGCACATTTTCGAACCGCGCTACAGGGAGATGATCTCTGAATGCCTCGACCACAGCCAGCCTTTCGGCGTGCTCCGAGGCAAGGAGCAGGAGCTCGCCGAGATCGGCTGCACCGCCGAGATCCTCACGGTCACGAAGAAATATCCTGATGGCCGTATGGACATCGTTGCCCAGGGCCGCGCGCGCTTCGAAGTTTTGCAACTCAACCAGGAGCGCTCATTTCTGCAGGCCGAGGTGCTCTATTTGCAGGACGAGCCCGGCGTCGCCTCGCGGGATGCAATAGCGCAAGCCATGAAACTGCACGGCGAGATTATGACATTGGCCGGGGCGGAGCCGGAGAAATCGTTGGAAGTTGACCAAGGCCAACTCTCGTTCCACCTCGCAGGTTCGCTTCCTTTGGACCTCGACTTCAAACAAACATTGCTGGGGATGAAATCGGAAGTCGAGCGCCTGCAAGCCATCATTTCCTTCTTTGAAACCATCCTACCTACTATGCGCCGCACCGTGCACGTCCGCCGCAAAGCCGGAGGCAATGGCCACGCAGGATAACATTGGAGGCGGGCGTATAATCGGGCCAGAGGCAGTTGGGGGTTTTTCAATCATGAGTTTTCCTGGGACGCTCGGCGAGTTACGCCACAGTCCATTCTCCGAACAACAATTGCGAAGCCGGCGGGTGAAGGATGAATTGCGCGACAATCTGACGGCAAAACTTCGCCAGGGCGGACCAATATTTCCCGGAATCGTCGGCTATGACGATACCGTGGTCCCACAGATCATCAACGCCATTCTTTCGCGTCATAATTTTATCTTGTTAGGACTTCGCGGTCAGGCCAAAAGCCGCATCCTGCGAGCTCTAACCACACTGCTGGATCGGCAGACGCCATACATTGCAGGTTGCGAGATTCACGACAATCCCTATTCACCCATCTGCCGCCGCTGCCGCGACGAGGTTGCAAAGCGCGGGGACAGCACGGCGATTGCGTATCTCACCCAGGAAGATCGTTACGTCGAAAAACTGGCTACTCCAGATGTCACCATCGCCGACCTGATCGGCGACATCGATCCCATCAAGGCAGCCCGCGGCGGCCACGAACTGGGCAGCGAGATGACCGTCCACTACGGATTGCTCCCACGTGCTAATCGCGGCATCTTTGCCATCAACGAACTGCCCGACCTTGCCGGAAAGATTCAGGTTGGACTGTTCAACATCATGCAGGAAGGCGACGTGCAGATTAAGGGCTATCCGATTCGCCTCCCGCTCGATGTTGCACTGGTATTCAGCGCCAACCCTGAGGATTACACTGCTCGCGGCAAAATCATTACACCATTGAAAGACCGCGTCGGTTCGGAAATTCGCACTCACTACCCGGCTTCCGTCGAAGAAGGAATTGCCATCACCACGCAAGAAGCGTGGACTAAACGTGACGGATACAAGCTGCATATTCCGAAATACGTGCAGGAGGTCATCGAGCGAGTTGCCTTTGCCGCCCGTGAGGACAAGAAGGTCGACAAACGGTCGGGCGTGAGCCAGCGTCTTCCCATTTCGTGCATGGAGAACGTGATCTCGAACGCCGAACGCCGCGCCATTCGCCACGACGAAAAGCTGGTGGTGCCGCGCATCGGAGATGTCTACGCCGCCCTGCCCGCCATCACCGGCAAACTCGAACTGGAATATGAGGGCGAGATGAAAGGGGCGGATCATGTGAGCCGCGAACTGATTCGAACCGCCATCGCCAAAACCTACGACGGATACTTCAAAGGCACGGACATGAATCAGGTCGTGCAGTGGTTCGATCTGGGGGGCGAGATTCAACTCGCGGACACCGCCAACTCCGGCGAGGCCCTGCAATCGCTGCGCGGCATTCAGGGACTGATGGAAAAGTTGGTCAAGCTCAACGTGGGACCGAAGGAAAGCCCCGAGTCGCAGGTTTCGGCAGCAGAGTTTGTACTGGAAGGCCTGCACGCCCACAAGCGCATTGGACGGAACGAAGAGCGCTTGTTCAGCGCCGGAGAGAAACCGCCGAAGGTCGCCGAAAAACCGTTTGAACGCGAGGATGTACCGTTTCGCGGCAGAAGATCGTTTAATTAGTCGTTGGTCGGTGGCCAGCGGAACAGGCGGCAACGCCGACAACCTACGACTGTCATTCCGAGCGGAGCGAGGAATCTGCAGTGCAGAGCCAACGACCAAGGACGAACGGCCAACGACTGTTTCTATGAAACGCATTCGTTACAGCAAATACGTTCCCGACCCCGCCGGCGAAATGAGCATGGAAGACCTGCTCAGCGCGCTGTCCGATTACCTATTGCAGAGCGGATTCGAGAATTACATGTACGACGATTTCGGCGACGGCGAACAGACGCTCGACGATCTGCGCCGCGCAATCGAGCAGGCGTTGCTCGATAGCAACTTGCTCGATGAACAAATGCGCGAGCAACTCCAGCAGATGCAGATGGAGGGGACGCTGGATGAACTCATCGATCAACTGATCGAGCGCATGCAGCAAGAGGATTACATCAGCATTGATGAAGCCCAGCCCCAAGATCCTTCGAAGCAATCGAGCGTTGGCGGGCAAGTGGGCGAGGCACAACAGCAGGTGAAATTCGAAATCACCGACAAGAGCCTGGACTTTCTCGGCTTCAAGACGCTGCGCGATCTGATGGGATCATTGGGAAAGTCAAGCTTTGGACGCCACGACACCCGCGACCTGGCTACTGGCATCGAGGCCAGCGGCGCATCGCGACCGTATGAGTTCGGCGATACCCTCAATCTCGACATAACCGCCACGCTGTCCAGCGCCATCCAGCGCGATGGGATGAATCTCCCGTTGAATATCGAGTACTCCGACTTGCAGGTGCATCAGTGCGAATACCAGTCGTCCTGCGCGACGGTGCTCATGCTGGACTGCTCGCACTCGATGATTCTCTACGGAGAAGATCGCTTCACGCCCGCAAAAAAAGTAGCGATGGCCCTCTCGCACCTGATCCGCACCCAGTACCCGGGCGATTCCTTGTCGTTAATCCTGTTCCACGACTCCGCGGAAGAAGTACCGCTGTCGCAACTGGCGCGCGTGAAAGTAGGGCCGTACTACACCAACACCCGCGAAGGCCTGCGGCTGGCACAACGCATTCTGCAGCGCCAACGCAAAGACATGAAGCAGATTGTGATGATCACCGACGGCAAGCCTTCCGCGCTGACCCTTGAAGACGGCCGCATCTACAAAAACGCTTTCGGCCTCGATCCACTGGTCGTGAGCCAAACGCTCGAAGAAGTTTCCAAGTGCAAGCGTGCCGGCGTCCTGATCAACACTTTCATGCTCGCGTCAGATCACGGCCTGGTGCAGTTCGTGCAGAAGGTCACAGAAATGTGTCGCGGAAAAGCCTACTTCACCACTCCGTATACGCTGGGCCAGTATCTGTTGATGGATTACATGTCACGGAAGACGAAGACCATCCACTGATTCAGGCGCTCCCGCAGTCGTAATCCGCATCCCCCTCAACCATCCGTCCTCTATCGGCGCAATCCCAAAGCCAGCCCTTACCTTGGTAACCTTGCGTACTTGTCAGGACATCTTATAGGTTGGAAATTCCCAAGCCTTAATTTGGCTCACCCGCTCGCATGGGAGCTTAGTGCGCACGACAATTTCATTTCGCAGGCCGGCGTGGTTCCACTATCCGACGAAAGCTCTTTGCTTCGCGCTGATCACCCTGTTAGCAGTGACGACGCCGATTGCGCCCGCGCTGCACGCTCAAACCGACATTCACGAGAGGAAAGTCATTTATCGGGTTGAGCCGGAGTACCCAGCGGATCTGAAGCGTGTTGGCATTGGCGGCTACGTGCGGGTGGATGCAACCATCTCGTCGAGCGGAGCCGTCGAAGGCGCTACCGTAACGGGGGGAAACCCGATTCTTGCCGAAGCCGCCGTTAGGGCGATCAGGAAGTGGAAGTACGAGCCCATGGGTTCGCGAACCAAAATCAAGCTGATCTTCCATTTCAGTCCGTAGGGCTATGTTTTGATCTTCCGAGTGGTTCAGCTCGGACTCTCCGCCTTCTTCACCGCTAATTCCGCCCCTTGGAACCCAATCTTGCTATGCGTCCCATCACAAAACGGTTTGTTCACTGATCCGCCGCAGCGGCAAAGAGAAAACGCGGGTTTTCCGGTTAGATCGTACTGCGTGCCGTTGACGTCGACCAACTCAATCGAACCTTCAGGAGCCTCGACGCGATAAGGGCCATTGGGTCGCACCGTGATTTTGACTGTTGCCATGAGTCCTCCGATTGAAGAGTGTTTGAGTTATGAAGATATCAGTTTCCAGCTCTTAGGGGGAAAAGACTGCAGATTCCTCGGGGATAAAGCTCCCTCGGAATGACAACACAGGGAGGGATCAAAAGGACGACGGAAGCAAAACCCCAAAAGTATGAATCCTAAAGCCTAATTACGCCACTGCTAACCGCACGCCAATCAAGCTGTGGTAAAGCCTCACATACTCGTCGATCATGCGCTTGGCAGTGAAGCATTCTCGCGCCCGCTGATAGGCGCGGGTGGCGTAGCCGCGGCAGAGATCACGGTTCTCGTGCATTCGTCGAATCACATCCGCGAGGCTCGACGCATCATTGGCCTGGAAGTAGATTGCGGCGTCCCCCCAAATTTCACGGAACGAAGGAATGTCATTGGCCACGATCGCGCATCGTGAGAACGCGGCCTCCAACGGCGCCATCCCAAAGGCCTCATATCTCGAGGTGGCTGCGTAGATCGAGGCGCGGCTATAGAGCGTGCGCAGTTGTGCTTCCGTCTGCGGCCCTTTTAAGGCAACGGACACATGATCGATTGCAAGTTTTACATCGGTACGGATCGGAATCTTGGCATCAGCAACCGCCACCTCGGAGCCCACAATGCAGACCGGCAGTGGGTGGGTGTATTGGGTCAACAGGTTTACTTGCTTGCCCGCATCGCACAAGCGGCCAACCGAGAGCACGGAATCATCCTTGCTCACGTAGGGATTAAACGAGGCCGGATTCCGCCCATTGTAGATCACCACATCCCGTCTGGGGCGCGCATAGCAGCCGCGAATCGCGTCCAGCATCCAAACCGAAGGTGCGACCACCGCACTGGCATGCCACAAGCCGCGCGCCATTGCCTCCCGGTACCAGCGCATCCAATGGCCTTCCTTGGGCTCGTGTCCATGCACCTCCTTCCACCAGCTGATCAAATCGCCGTGAGCCACGACCACGCTCGGAATGTCAACCGGAAGGTTTCCATAGCACAACTGATTCAGGTGCAGCAGATCGGGATTGAGTTCCCTAACCAGCGCGGTGAGATAAGCTGAAGATTCTTTCAGATCCTGTTCAGCTTCCTGCATCCAGTCCAGGCGAAATGCCGTCGGACGATAGTCCAAGCCCTGCAGTTCATCCATCCAGGAGGTTTGCTGGGGCAGGGGAATATCCCCCAGGCTGACCAGCGTGACGCGGACTCCGCGAGTCACCAGGCCTGTGACCAGCTCTTGCGTGTAAGCCCATACTCCACTCAACGTATCGGTGGTCACGAGAACGTGCACAAGCTGCTCCTGTAAATATAGGCGCGGGCGTCCTCGCCCGTGCAAAGCCGGCTGAAACCCGTAGTGAAAGACAGAGAGTTTTGCCCAACTCCCTTCTCAGGCCGCACCATTCTAGTGCGAAATCACACGGTTGTGAAAGCATTAACTTTGTCATCATAAATGACGGGCGCAACTTATTGCATAATTTCCGCAAGCAGCTGGCGCGCAAGGCTCAAGTTACAATGATTTATGCTTCGTCTCATGTGCATCACCGCCCACCCGGATGACGAAGCCGGGGGATTTGGCGGCTCATTGTGCCTCTACCACGAGCGTGGCATCGAGACTAGTGTGCTGTGCCTGACTCCCGGGCAGGCTGCAAGCCATCGCGGAGGCGCCGCAAATGATCAGGACTTAGCGGCTGCCCGCCGCAAGGAGTTTGCCTCCGCCTGTGGAATCCTGAAAGTGACCCACGGGATCGTGCTGGATTATCCCGACGGTCAGCTCCACCGCCAGGACCTGCAGAATGTCGTGCGCGACTTAACCCTCAACATTCGCCGCTTCCGTCCGCACGTCCTGCTCACCTTCGGTCCGGATGGCTCCGTGACCGGCCACACGGACCATTCTATGGCCTCGGTTTTTGCCACCCTGGCGTTTCACTGGGCTGGACGCAACAACCGCTACCCCGAGCAGATCACCGGCGAAATCCTCTCCCACCGAACCCAGAAGCTCTACTACAGCACCACAAACTTCACCCTGCCCGATCGCCAACCGGTTACGCTACCGCCAGCAACCGCAGTCATAGAAATTGGAGATTACCTCGAGACTAAGATTGCGGCGTTCAAGGCCCACACTAGCCAGGCGCCCCTGTGGCCTCTCTTCGAATCGCACGTGCGCGGGCGCGGACGGCAGGAAAGGTTCCATCTCGTCGCCAGGTTCACTCCCGGATTGATCGAAAAAGAAACGGATCTATTCGCGGGCATTGAGGAAAACACGTAGACGCAGAGGTCGTAGAAAGCGCGGCTTCTTTGCTGCGAATCAGACGCGGCGCTGCGAATCAGAAGTGGTTCGCTGCAATTGGAATTGACTTCGAGGAATCCAGAGCAGACCTCGCGTCTCTTGAGGAAACTACGCCGAATTGGGCGGCCGTCCAGTGCTAGTCTTTCTGCCACCGCGCCCAGTACAATGACCAGACTGTTCGAAAAAGCCGATACAGGACCCCACTGTGACTGATCCCCCGGAAGCCTTCCTCAGCTACACCCGATTGGACGACGAGTATTTTGGCGGTGCGATTACGTCATTGAGGCGCTTGCTGGAACTTGGCGTTCAGGTCGTTACCGGTGATCGAACTTTCAACATTTTCCAAGACGTCGACGGCATTGAATTCGGTCAAAAATGGAAGAAACGGCTCACCGAAGCGATTTCGATATCCAGGTTCCTCATACCAATCGTCACCCCGCTTTTCTTCAAGAGTGATCCGTGTCGCGATGAGTTGACGCAGTTCATAGAGCATGAGAAGAGTCTCGGCAGAGACGACCTCATTCTCCCCATCTACTTCGTAACCGCGCCGGTGCTCGAACGGCCGGAATTGCTCAAGGATGATACCCTTGCCTTCGAAATCGGCAGCCGTCAGCGATATGACTGGCGTGTTCAGGCAGACCTGCCGCCGAACGACCCGCAGATACGTCGCTCTGTTCGAGAGCTGGCTGAGAAGATCGCGACAGCCATCGCACGCACGTCAGGTCCAGTTCCCGCTCCGGCGCCGGCCAGGCGCGCCGACGATGCCGCCGACGGCCAGGCTTCCAAACTAATCAAGAGTCTGGGATCGGAAAGACAGACGAAAAAGAGTCGAAAACTCGTATTGTGGGTAGATGACCGGCCGGACAACAACATCATTGAGCGGCACTCGATGGAGGCCTACAACATCGAGTTCGTGCTGGCCCAATCGACGGGTCAAGCCTTGGCAGAGCTGAGGAAACAACGGTTCGACGCGATCATCAGCGATATGGGCAGACCTCCGGATGCGCGAGCCGGGTACACTCTGCTGGAAGCAGTCCGAGGCAGCGGGGATCAGACTCCCTATTTCATCTACGCCGGGTCAAGAGACCCCGCGCATGTGCGCGAAGCGCGCAGCCGCGGTGCTCAGGGCACCACGAATATGGGCGGCGAACTGCTCCAAATGTTGCTGCAGTCCCTGAATGTGTGAGATGTCGCTGCACACCACGAAAAATCGACTCGCCTGACCGGGGAATCGCAAGACTTCGAAGTCAACCTATTGTCCCCGAAGCTCGCGCAGGACTTGCAGCAGTGAGCTATGCGCAAAAGGGGCAGGCGCCCAGGTGAGAATCAGCATGACAAGACCGAACCCGGCAATCCACCGGCGAACGCCCGTAACTCCGGGCCACTCCGCTACCATCGGGTGCCGCATCCCGCTAATCCGCAGCAGAACCGCCCAGATCAGCCATCCTGCCCAGAAGTAAAGCGCCATCGGAATGAGAGCAAGAATCGTCAGACGCGAAACCAGCCTGTGCGCCCGCGGCGCGAGAGAGAAGACAATGTGCCCGCCATCGAGTTGGCCGCCAGGCAAAAGATTGAGCGCGGTAGCAAACATCCCCACCCACGCCGCGATCGCGGTGGGATGAAAATAAATCGAGTGCAAAGCGGACGTGGTGCCAGCATTGAGCTGTGCCAGTGGAAGAACGTACCAGGCCAATCGAAAAATCAGCGGGTATCCCAATTGAATGTCCGGCCCAGCCATGGCCGGTGGCATCGCCTTGGACAGCGGCAACGCAAACATCAGCACAGTCACCGCGACCGCGAATCCCGCGATTGGGCCGGCAATTCCTATATCAAACAGTGCAGCACGGGAACGAATCGGAGAACGAATCCGGATGAATGCCCCGAGGGTCCCGATTAACGTAGGCGCGGGGATGAAAAAAGGTAACGTCGCATTGACGCCGTAGTACCGGCAGCAAAGGTAGTGTCCCATCTCATGCGCCAGGAGAATCAGCATCAGCGTGGACGCGAATGGAACGCCCAGCAACAAGCGCGACGGCTCCGCAAGCATCCAGCGCAGCGGGAAGAACGGCACTGCGTCATCATTCAGTGAAAAAGCAGGCTGGCTGTGCTGAAAGTTAAATTCCATCCGCGCACCCACAACGAGGGTGGTGAAGATCGTGGCCAAGAGCAGGACAGTGTGCAGCCAGTAACGTTGCTTCGGCGGCTGTACCACAAAAACTTCGACTGGACGGTAATAGTCGGTGGTGGAAGAAGAAGAAACTGGGGGAAGAAATTCAGGCATCAAGATTCCGCGTTGTCAGGGCTAAAGCAAGTGCGGGCGGGAACGCCCGTATCTCCATCGTACGCGAGAAATCGAGCTCAGTCGATGGACTGCAACTCCTTGCCCGGCTTGAAGCGCACCGCTTTGCCTGGCGGAATGGAAACCTCGGCGCCGGTGCGCGGGTTGCGTCCGATGCCGGTCTTGCGCGGCCTGACATTGAACACGCCGAACCCGCGCAGCTCAATGCGATCGCCCTTGGCAAGCGAGCGCTTCATGCTCCCGAAAACCGTTTCCACGGCCAGTTCAGCCTTGGTTTTAGTGATTCCAGTCTTGTTCACCACTTCGTTGATGATATCGAGCTTGATCACAGAGGGCCCCCCGGCGAAGGATCAGAACGGTTGCATCAAGTGCTTGATGCTAAGGGAGATATCACAGATTGTCAACGGGAGGTTATCTCCTAAGTCAAAATCGCCACAACCGGCTTCAGGCTTTAGGCGTCAGGCGCAAGGACTGAATCACGTCTCAAAGCCTAAAGCCCGAAGCCTACTTCCTGGCGTCTTCGCCTTCCTTGTACATGTACTTGATCGCGGGTTTGTAGATCATCAGGTTGGGGGAACCGTTGCAGTTGATCTTGAGGCAGCTTTTGTCGTACCACTCGATGACGCCGCGGATTTCTTCGCCATCACGGAGCACGATTACCATTGGCGTTCTCGCCTGCATCTGCTTCTGATAATAAAAATTCTCGGCGTTGGTCTGCTCCGGCGGCGCCGCCTTGCGTCCACCCCCGTTGCGGTCGTTGCGTTCATTGGAGCGCTCAGGCCGATCACGTCGCTCTCCGGCGGGTGCCGACGAATGGTTATGTTCGTTGCGGTTGAGCGAAGGACGAATCAATTTCCGGTTGGCAAAACTTTCCGGTTCGATGGTCCGCTCGTTCGGAATGGAATCCACCGCATCTTTCATAGCCATAGCACCACCTTGTCCGACACGCTTTTTTCCGCGGGCCACAACCCGGCGCGACTGTGATTGTGGATTTCGAAGGCGTGAACTTTCCATTACCGTAGCACAACAGCGGGAGAGATGACAATCCTCAACTTGTCAGCTGCGCGCCTTCAACTCCTTCGAGCGGCGACCACAGCAAGATGACAAGAAACTAACCGGCGCACTCGTCTGTTTGCTATGCCAGGCAGGCGGAATGAACGCCGCCTGGAACCGCAGTTTTCCACTATTCCGCAAACTTTTTCAACCGCAGTGCCGGCTCCACGGTGAAATAAGCCATTTTTGTTGATCTTCCGCGCAGTCCATGGTTAGCTTAACGGGCATTATTCTGCCACGTTCAGGAAGAAGGTTGAAGATCAAGATGTCCCGTAGATTTTGCTTATCTCGTATTGCCACAGCGCTGGTGGGGATTTACCTGGCCAGCGGGACTGCCCTTGGAGCAGGTGAGCCGCATTATGTGATCACCAATGACGACGTGCCGCCAGCCGCCGGCACTAGCGTCACCTTTTACACCGTACAGGCGAACGGCCTGCTGAGCATGAAAGCAAAAATATTAACTGGACGGGGGGGCATCGCGGGCGGTTACTTTGCGGCAAACCGGGTGAGCGTGCTTGATAGTGGAAATGCCGAGTGCGTTTACGCTTCCCAGGCGGTAACTGGCGAGATCGAGGGAATCGCCGTCAAGACTCTAAGAATCGATGGCCAGGCGAATGGCTCGCAAAAGGACACCGGGGCCTCGAACGGGATTGGCCTAGCGCTGAGCGCCCAATATCTGTATGCCAGCTTCACCGATTCAAACACCATTGGAACCTTTCAGGTCAAACCCGGCTGCAAGATCAAGTTTGTTGGCGATACCACCGTGGCTGGCCTGCAGGGCGGTGTGATCGACGGAATGGCCGTCCATGGGAACATTATGGTCGTCACGTATGGAGATGGTTCGATCGAATCCTTCGACATTTCCGCGGGCGTGCCGAAGGCGAATGGCGATGA
>Ga0307474_10000044_pt1 | contig 94747 bp, 86 predicted proteins | sample atmos_gasesECM1C_2_FD_203312 | JGI IMG/M metagenome (GOLD analysis project Ga0307474, IMG submission 203312) | Hardwood forest soil microbial communities from Morgan-Monroe State Forest, Indiana, United States - atmos_gasesECM1C_05 | ecosystem: Environmental > Terrestrial > Soil > Temperate...
TACGACCCTTCCCGCAGTTTGGTGATATCAATACGAACTGCTGTCTTGAGGACCTCGGCCAGTCCACCTATAACGCATTGCAAGCCAAGCTGGAGCGCCGCTTCCGCAACGGATTGAACTTGCTGGGGGCCTACACGTATTCGAAGACCATCACGGATGCAGACGGCAGCTATCCATTTTTCTCGAACCAAACATCGAACGTCTTTGGCTCGCAGAATCCTTCGAATCTAAGGGCGGAGAAAGCAGTAAGCTATCAGGATATCACGCACACACTGGTGCTGAGCTACCTATATGAGCTTCCTGTCGGACCAGGGAAGAGATACCTGTCCCACGGAGTGGCCAGCAGAGTTCTGGGCGGATGGGAGGTAGGCGGAGTGCAACGCTACCAGAGCGGCTCACCTGTGCTTATTAACGAATTTGCTACAGGACTTCCGGGAGGAAGCGGTGGGCAATACCCCGGTGCCAACTACAGGTATAGTCTACTGCCTGGACAGCCGCTATTAGTTTCGCATCCAGCACACTGGTCCCCGGCTTTAGACAACACTTGGGTTAGCAGTTGTACCGGGGGCCCAAGCCCCGGAACCTTCGTTCAAAATACGACCGGAGGAACCAACCCTACCAGCAACCCAGTTGTGAATTGTGCGGGGTTCCTTGATCCCAGTGCAGCTTCCCTGGCTGCCGGCGGAGGATATGTTTACGGAAACCTTCCGCAAATTCTCTCATCCTGGCGAAGTCCAGGCTATCTGAATGAGGACTTTTCCATCATCAAGCGAACCACCATTCGGGAGTCGCAGGCGATTCTGTTCAAACTGGACATTCCGAATGCGTTCAACCGGCACATCTTCGGCCAAGTGGACGGGAATCTTGGAGATCGCCACTTCGGGGTTCCCGGGTTTGGCAACTTTGCAGGCATTCCCACGGTCATCAACGGAGCAAGACAAATACAGGCTACTCTGCGTTACGATTTCTGAACCTTCGGGATCATAGGCGCTTCCCGTAACCCACTGTCCTCCTGTCTTACAAGGCAGGAGGATGCTGGCTTCTACGTATAGAATTCTGTGGTGCGCATCATCGCTTGTCATTCGATCCTTGCCAAAAGACGGAACAGAGACCCGAGGGTTTCGTACCTCGGTAGTGCGTGTTTGCTGTTTCTGACGCTCGTTCGCATACCTGGTCTTGTCTGGGCGCAAGATCCGGACGTCGCTGCGAAATTCGGCCAGGCCACCGACGCAATGCGCGAGGGGAAACTGGACGAGGCAGAGGCAGGATTTGCGGAGGTAGTCAAACGACAGCCAGGATTCGCCGAAGCCCACTTCAATCTCGGCCTGGTGCGTGAAGAGCAGGGCAATCACGACGACGCGATTCGGAGCTTGCAGAAAGCGCTCGCGCTCAAACCCCATCTCCACGGCGCGAACCTCTTTCTGGGAATTTCGGAGTTCCGGCTCAACCATCTGGACAGCGCTCACAACGCGCTGGCCAAAGAAGCAGGCAGTTACCCCAAAGATGCGTCTGCCTGGATGTGGCTTGGAGTAGTATGCCTGGCACAGAATCGTCCCGAGGATGCGGCAGAGGCTCTCGACAAAGCCGCGAAGCTGAAGCCCGACGATCAGGACATTCTTTATCATCGTGGACGGGCGCATCTGCTGGTGTCCAAGAATAGCTATGCGGAGATGTTCAAAGTGGACCCAAATGCCTGGTTAGTACACCGCGTGATGGCCCAGGCAAGTTCGGAGGCAGAACGGCATACCGATGCGGTTGCCGAATACGAGGCCGCGATCAAACTCGCCCCTAAGCAGCCAGGTCTGCACGAGGAACTCGGGTCGGAATATCGCGCAGTGAACAAGATCGCGGAGGCCGAGGCGGCGTTTCGCGAAGAACTGGAGATCGACCCCCACAATGTGCTTGCCATCTACAAACTCGGCGCAATCGAGGTCGAGAAGGGCGACGGCGCAAAGGGCAAGGAGCTGATTGAAGCAGCGCAACGCGAAAAGCTGGATCTCGTGCATCTGGACTACAACCTAGGCCGAGCTGAAATGCTGTTGGGCAACGACGCTGCGGCGGCGAGCCACTTTGAACGTGCAGTTAAGACCGACACAGATCCGGAAATCACCGAACAGACCTGGTATCAGCTCGGCACCGCGTATCGCCGTCTGCACCGCATGGATGAGGCGCGAAGCGCCATAGCCCGATACCAGCAACTTAAAGATGAAGCCGCGAAGAGGTCGCAACAGGCGCTGGATCGCTACCGGGTGGACCATCCGACCTCGACTGGTGAAACCCCGGCGACCCAGAAACCGCAGTAGTGGATGCGCTTTCAGTGATCCGAGGGCGCGGACTTGGAACCGGCTGCACGGGCCTGCAACTCGGCAGTGCGATCAAACTCGACTTTTGCCCGATCCGGTTCATGCGCCTCTTTATACAGCCTGCCCAGTTGGTAGTGCGCCGCGGCATTTTCCGGGTCAAGGGAAGTTGCCCTTTCTAGCTCGCGTCGCGCGGCGTCCAAGTTGCCTGTCCGCAGGTAGGCGGTGCCCAGCTTGAGCCGGCAGAAAGCATTATCGGGCGCGAGTGCCACCGCCCTTTCGAGAGGTGTCACCGCTTCCTTCGCCTGTCCCTGTTCCATCCAGAGGTTCCCGAGATTTACATAAGGTTGCTCGCTGGGATGGGGACTCGCCTCTTGCCATGCGATTGCTTTGCGATACGCATCGATTGCGGCGTCGGGGTCGCTGCTTGACTCGAAGATGAGGCCGAGATTGTTCTCAGCTTTGACATCGCGAGGGTCCAGATCGAGAACCGTCTGAAACGCCTTTCTGGCTTCGGTGAGTCGCGATCTCGCATAGTAGGCCCGGCCGAGATAGTACCAGGCATCTTTGTTCGTGCTGTCGATTGTCACTGCCTTTTCCAGCCACTTGATCGCGTCGTTATAGTCATCGAGAAGAACGTAGTCGAGGCCCACGATCTTCAAGTCATCAGCTGCGGGCCGCGTCATGGCGGCAGCTTGCGTGTACGTCGCTAGAGACTCCGCCGGGCGGTTCTGCCGGTTCAGAACGAAACCCAACATGTACAGCGCGTCGGCAGAATCGTGATGTGCTGGGATGTAGCTGCGAAGGGCTCGCTCCGCTCCGGCAAAATCCTGAAGGTGCACCAGCGATTTGGCGCGATATAGAAGTGCATCCGTGGTACTGGGAGAAGCAGTCTCAGCCTCAGCGAACAGCGAAGCGGCGGACGAATAGTTTCCCGCCCGGAATTCAGTTAACCCGCGATCAAAGGCGCTGCTGGATTGTGCGGAACAGGGGAGACCATAAATGATCCAGACCAAGACCCAGAACAACCAAGAGCTCGGGTTAGTGTGGCACGCCTTCATAGTTTCAGCGTCACGGTTTCGAGGCAGCCGGGGACGTAGCGGGTTCATCGAGCTGAAGAATCTGGTCGCCGGGAACATCTTTGAGCGTCTGCCGGATCCCGCTGGGCCAGCGAATCTCGATTTTTGACGCTGTGCCGTTCTGCCCTAGCCCGAAATGCACACGCTTGTCACTGGCAGAGAGATAGCTGCTGGCCGTCGAAACTGTGGCGTACTGCGGTCCTGTTGCCGTTACCAGCGTGACCTCGGCACCAATCGCGTCGCGGTTACTTTTGTGTCCCACTAATTTTAGAAGAATCCAGTGGTTCGTTGACGCCGTTTCGTTGTGAAGAATGTGAACCGGCCCGTCGTTCGTAGTCACAACGGCATCGAGCCGGCCATCGTTGTCCAGGTCACCGATCGCCATTCCGCGGGCAACCCACGGTTGGTGGAAGATGGCGCCGGACTGCTGAGAAACATCGATGAACTTGTGCCCGGTGTTGCGTGCCAGCAGCATGGGCTCTCGGTAGTGCAGGTTTGGATAGTTCAGTTCGATGGTGTCGAGGTCGTGGCCCTGAGCGATGAGGAGATCTTTCCACCCGTCGTTATCGTAGTCGAGGAAACGAACTCCCCAGCCGGAGTGAGGCAACGTCATCTGGCCAATTCCGGCGCTAGGGGTGGCGTAGGTGAACGAGCCATCCCCATTGTTCTCGTACAGAGCATAACGTTGATTCGCAAGATCGGTTACCACAATGTCTGGCCATCCGTCGTTATTGTAATCGGCGAAATCGGCGCCCATGCCAGCATAGGTGCGCCCGTCCATATCAACGGCAACCTCCGATGCGAGCCCTACATCTTCGAAAGTGCCATCGCCCTTGTTGTGGTAGAGAAACTCAACCATGGAATCGTTGGCGACAAACAGATCGATGTGACCATCGCGATCATAATCCGCAAGAGCAATACCCAACCCCTTTCCCGGCTTTCCGAGGCCTATCTTCTGGGCGACCTCCGTGAAGGTTCCATCCTTATTGTTGTGGTAGACGAGGGGGGATATCGGTTTGAAGAAGTCTGGATGACAATACGCTCGATATCCTTCTTTGTGCTCTCCGCAAAAAACGTCGTCGAAATCCCAATCCAGATAGCGTAGGACAACCAGATCCAGAAATCCGTCGCTGTCCAGATCGACCCACGCTGCGCTGGTGGACCAACCGCTTCCCGCTACACCCGCCTTCTGCGTCACGTCTGTAAATGTGCCATTGCCGTTGTTACGGTAGAGCTTGTTTCCGCCATAGGCGGTTACATAAAGGTCCTCGAATCCGTCGTTGTCGTAGTCGCCGACAGCCACTCCAAAGCCGTATCCTGTTCCGTCGAGGCCTGACTTCTCGGTAACGTCCTCGAAGCTCCCGTCCGCTTTCTGATGGTAAAGTCGGTTCCAATACTGGGAATCGGTCTTCTGCGGGACTGCACCTTTTGGAGTGGGATCACCGATAGGCGCTCCGTTCACGAGAAAAATGTCCAGGCGCCCATCATTATCGTAGTCGAATAGCGCGACGCCCGGCCCCATAGTCTCAAGAAGATATTTTCTGGAGGTGTGCGACGCGTGGTATTGAAAGCTGACGCCTAAGCGCTGAGTCGCATCCACAAATGCTTCACCAGAACTGGATGCGGTCGACTGCGCCGAACCCTTCTGTGCCGCAGCCAGCGGACCTGAAACAGAGAGCGCGAGGCAGAGCAACAGCGCCAGGGACAGACGCCGACATTCTCGTTGCCTCTTCACGGATCCACAATTCCTTTGCTTTCCACGACGGTTAGAATGCGGTCGATCGCAGTTACCTTGATCTCTTCTTTCGCTCCGTCCGGCCATAGAATTTCCACTTTGTCGATCGTGGTGGCTGCGCCCAACCCGAAATGAAGGCGTGGATCGGAACTGGAGGCGTAGCTGCCTCCGCTGTAAACATCTCCTCGCTGCCGCACCTTTCCCGCCGTGACAAATGCTTTCGCTCCCGTCGCATCCCGCGGCCCTTTCGGGCCGCCGATCAACCTCAGCGTCAACCAGTGATTCGAGTTCTTGACCACGTTCCGCAACAGTACGGGCGTCGAGTCCATCACGTTGAGCACCACATCGATGCGGCCATCGTTGAACAGATCGCCGAACGCCGCACCCCGCGCCGAGGCCAGCACCGCTAGCCCACTGCCGGTAGCCGGGGCAACCTCCTCGAACTTCAGACCATTCAGATTGCGAAATAACAGGGGCCGCTGCGCCCACGTGGTGCCCCAATCCTGTTGGTCGACGCCGGGATAGACATGCCCATTGGCGAAAAAAATGTCGAGGAACCCATCATTGTCGTAGTCCAGAAAACCCGTACCCCAACCGAGAAATGGAATTGTCACGTTCGCGATGCCGGCAGCGAAGCTTACATCGGTAAAGCTGGCGTCTCCGTCGTTGCGGTACAGCGTGTTGTAGTCGTCGGAGAAATTCGTGATGCAGAAGTCGACTCGTCCGTCGCGGTTGTAATCGCCGACCGCAATCCCCATAGCGGCCTGTTCTCGACCCTCGTCATTCAAAGCGAATCCCGAGAGGTAACTGATGTCCTCGAACGTGCCATCATGCTTGTTGCGGTAGAGGTATTTCGGGACGGAATCATTCGCAACCAGCAGGTCAACCCAGCCGTCATCATCGACATCAACGAACACCGAGGAAAGGCCATAGTATCCCCTCGGGTCGGAGACGCCCGCCTTCACACTTACATCCGTGAAGGTGCCATCGTGGTTGTTGTGAAACAGATGATCGCTCTCCCCCGGCAGTCCGCGAGGACCGCACATGACGTTGATCCCTCGAAATTGGCAGAATTCAGGCGGCAGGCCACCTTTGCCGGCGATCGGCGGACTGTCCGGATCGAACCTGACATAACCAGGAACAAACAGGTCAAGAAAGCCATCGTGATCGTAGTCGCCCCAAGTCGCACCCGCAGACCAACCGCCCACCGTAACGCCGGCTTTCTCCGCGACGTCGGTAAATGTTCCGTCATGATTATTGCGGTAGAGGCGGTTCTTGCCGAAATTGGAGACGTAAATGTCAGGCCATCCATCGTTATCGTAGTCGCCAACGACCGCTCCGAAACCCCAGCGCTCATTGGCCACTCCGGCCTTGTCGGTCACATCGGTGAACGTTCCGTCGTGATTGTTGTGAAACAGCATCGCCCGCGGTGGCGCTTCCTTCCCATTCAGCGCCGGGAAAGTTGAGCCGTTCACCAGATAAATGTCCAGCCATCCATCGTTGTCATAGTCGAGAAGCGCCACGCCCGACCCAGGTGTCTCAAGAATCGTATTCTTCTGGGGAGTACCATCCTTGTGGTGAAACTTGTCGAGACCAGCAGCGTGGGTGATATCGGAGAAGATGACGGGCGCGCCATCAACAAAACCGCCTGCTGTAATCGGACGGGACAAGGCGTCCTTGACCGGAGCATGCGCTGCTCCAGTGCTCATGCCGCCTTTTTGAACCTGCGCGTTCCCCGCAGGGGAGCTTTGCGCCAGACCGGCCGGAAGCATTAGGGCCAAACAGATTATTCGTAGTGCGGTGGAGCGGGCAAACGGGAAAAGATGAAACGTAAAATATGTGGAAACCACAGGCGGATTGGATCTCCTAGGCTGCCGCATGCAAGAGGTTCGAACTCTAGCATACACGCCCCAGAATGCTATATTCCGAGACTGTTAGGTGAGCGTCTAACAAAACTTCTGAAACCTGATCTCTTGGGTGAGGTAGCGTGAACGGGTTATGGCCGCCGCGTTGCTTCCAGATCCGCTATGGGATCTTGTCGAGCCATTCTTGCCGATTCCACCCGACGACCACAAGGTGGGCGGCCGCGTGTCTCTGATCGCGGATGCCTCACTGGCATTGTCTTCGTTCTTCGTAGTGGCATCCCCTGGCAGATACTCCCCCAGGAGCTCGGGTGCGGATCTGGGATGACATGCTGGAGGCGCCTGCGCGATTGGCAACGGGCGAGCGTGTGGGATCTGATCCACATTGCGCTGCTGGATTGGCTCGCTCGCTGTGACCAGATTAATTGGTCGCGGGCGATCGTGGACAGTTATTCCATCCGCGCTGTGCAGCCCGGTCTGGGCACCCCCGTGCCGAATCCCACGGATAGAGCCAAGCGCGGCAGTAAGCGTCACCTGATCTGCGAGGGGGCGGGGTGTGCCGCTTGCGGTTCGTCTGACCGGCGCGAACCGAAACGACTCGCAAGAAGCCCTGGTGCTCGTGGATGCGATTCCCCCGCTGCGCGGCGCACGCGGGCGACCCCGGCAGCGGCCGGACCGGAGCCGACGGAAGTAAAGACAAAATGAACGCCTGCTGCCTTGGCTGCGTCTGCGGCGGCAATACCTTGCCGTGTCTCGACGTCCGTGGTTCCGGACGGCATCGTCATTGCGAAGAAAGAGGTCGCTCCTTCGAGCGCTTTCATTATCGCCGTAGTGTCTTCGAGCGACGCCGCAACGAGCGTCGCCCCGGCGTTCGCATCGAACAATTGGCGGGAGCGACGGACTCGAACCCGCGGCCTCTGCGTGACGGGCAGGCGTTCTAACCAGCTGAACTACGCCCCCGCATTGAAAACCAAGTTGCCTTAGTTTAGAGTTCCGCGCATTCCTCTGGCTGCCTGTCCGTTCCTCAAACTTCCTGAAAATGCCATGACGGCGACGAGGTTGGTCGTAACTAACAGAAAACACGCAACACGGATGGCACCGTAAAGTGCGTTTAGAGTAGTGAGAAACAATTACTGGACCCTAAAGGGATCATGAGACTCAACAGATTGTACCAAGCGCTCCGGATGACGGGGGCACTTTGAAAAATAGTAAGTCCAATCTCCTTCCCCAGAGCCAACTTGGTTGGCACTGCGCAGCCGCAGATCAGACTCGCGAAAACGGCTGGAGCGTATGAGGGCTTCCTATTTCGTTGGCCGTGAACCGCGTGCGTGGCTGATTCCGCGGGTACAATCTGCCGTGCCGGACCCGCCCGAGCCGGTCGAGTGCCTGTTCGCGCGACTATTTTTCGTTCGTTCGTAGGGCAGCCGTCGTCCGCACACTTTCGGGTTCGCCCCAATGGGAGTGCCTGCGCGTCATCAAAACATAAGTAACAGCCAACGCCATCACCATGAGAGCATCGACAAAGAACCAGCCATATCCCAACACTAGAATGTGACTGAGAATTACGCCAGTCATCCAGACAACAATCAATCCCGCTGCCAATCTGGCTGTCTTCGGGATCAGGAGCAGAACCGCCACTACCGTCTCGAACATCCCCGATCCTAGCCGGAATACCGGCTGAGATGCCAACCCGTGGACTGCTCTCGACATCTGCGTGAACAGGGCCACTGAACCTGGCACCCCTGCGAACTTGAGAAAGATGGCGGCATACAGAAGGTTCACCGACATCAAAAAGCGAATTGCGAGTAGTGCGAGTCTCTTACCCATAAAATCTTTCCCCCTTGAGCGCCTTCGAACCGGTCGATACGAATGGTAGTGCTCATTTCTCCGTCTTCATGAACTGACCTATAAGCTCCGCAATTTCATCCGCTGCCGTATCAAGCGCGAAATGACCACCATCGACAACGTGCACTTCAGCATTGGGCACATCTCGCCGGTAGGATTCCGGCTCCGAGGAGTCAAACGATGACTCATACTTGCCCCAAATCACCAGCAGGCACGGCTGCTTCTCACGCATCCAAGCTTGCCACCTGGGATAGTTTTCGAGGTTGGTGCGATAGTCGTAGAAGAGGTCACTCTGAATCTCGACCTGGCCGGGCTGATTGAGAAAGGCAAATTCATCCGTCCAAAGATCGGGGTCATAGCGTTCCACGTTGGGATCGCTTCCGACATGGCGCGTCCGCGTCGTCTGCAACGACAGCAGGTTGGTACGAAGCGCGCTTTCGTTGGCGGCGCGGTCGGCCCAAAAGGCCCGACGCGTCTTCCAATTCGCGCCCAGACCCTCGTTGTGTGCCACGGCATCCTGAACTATGAGACCCTCGATTCGCTCCGGATGTGCCAAGGCCATTCGAAAACCCACGGGGCCGCCGTAATCCTGCATGTAAAGGGTGTAGCGGGAAAGCGCAAGAGCTTCGGTGAAGTGATTTATGGTTTCGGCGATGTGGTCGAACGTATACGCGAATTTTTTGGGGTCTGGCCAGTCACTGTGTCCGAAGCCGGGGTAATCGGGCGCGACAAGGTGATAGCGATCGGAAAGCCGGGTGAAGAGGGGCTCGAACATCCGCGAGGAAGACGGGAGTCCATGCAGCAGAAGAAGCGTCGGCGCATCTTTCGGACCGGTCTCTCTGTAAAAGATGGAAAGTCTATCTACCTGTATCGTGCGATAAAAAGTCGGGTGTTTCACGGGACGATCCTTTCGCCGGGCGTGGGCCGGCAGTTGAAATATTGCGAGCATCATGGAAACCACCAGCACCATACGAGAAACCTGCGAGGATCGGGGCCAACGGGACGAGTAGAAGCGTGCATAGTTTGCATCCGCGCTAGAAATCCTGGACGGTTGGGCGGATGACCATCTCATCGACTTCCACCTCGACCGGCTGCTCGATTGCGTAAGCGATCGCTCTCGCGATCGCGTTGGCCGGGATGGCCATTTTCATGAACTCGCGCAAATTCTTTCTGGTCGCTTCATCCGAGCTACTCTCCGACAGTTCTGTGGCAATCGCGCCGGGTGAGATCATCGTGCAGCGGATATTTTGGGAGTGCAGTTCCATCCGCAGCCCTTCAGTCAACGCTCGCACAGCCGCCTTGGTGGCGCAGTAGACCGTCCCACCGGGGGCGAACATTTTGATCCCGAAAACCGAAGCCATGTTGATGATGTGACCGCTCTTCTGCTTTTGCATGTGAGGCAGGGCAGCGGCAACCCCATATAGAAGTCCTTTGAGATTGACGTCAATCTGCCGGTCCCATTCATCTGCCTTAAGGGCTTCGATCGGTGCGATGGGCATAATGCCGGCGTTATTGAGGAGCACATCGACGCTGCCGTAACCGTCGACGGCCCGTTGGATCAGCGCTTCCACTTCTGCGCGCTTCGTCACATCGGTAGCAAATCCGATGGCCTTGCCGCCACTGGCCGAGATCTCTTCAACCACTGCGTCGATCCGGTTCGAACGCCGCGCTCCTAGTACGACTTTTGCTCCTCGTTCTGCGAGTAGCTTCGCGGTGCTTTCCCCAATGCCGCTGCTGGCTCCGGTGATTATTACAACTTTGCCGGTGATATTTGACGTTTCCATTCTCTTTTTCTCCTTATTTAGATTTAAGAATTTGCTTTTGACGGCGCTGCGCTCCACGGAATGATGGGCCCAGCGATTTCAGAAACCTCCTCGACCAATGAAGTCAAGAAAGCCGATACATCGGTGCAAGTGGAAAGATTGGCGCTTTGCCCGGCCCACATAGGCAGAAGATCTGCCCGGCCCGAAGCCTCTGCTGCGATCGTGAGATTTCTGACGAGTTCTCGTTGCAGCGGATAGGGCAAGATCTCGGTCCCGTTTCGGTTCAAGTCCTCCATCACGCGGTTGTGGATTCCCCGTGCGAGCCTTCCCGTGAACCCTTTGGTCAAGGCAGTATGTTTGGCGTTGCGTCGTCGCAAAATCTCGCGATGAAGGCGGGAGGCCCCGGATTCCTCGCACGCCAGGAATACCGTTCCCATTTGGACGGCTTCTGCGCCGAGAGCCAGGGCGGCGACTACGCCTCGTGCATCTCCGATTCCTCCAGCTGCAATCACCGGCACATCGACGATGTCGACGACCTGTGGGACTAGCGCCAGCGTGCCGGTGAGCGAATCCTCCGCCGGCCGGAGAAATGAACCGCGATGTCCCCCAGCTTCGAAGCCGGAAGCAACAACAGCATCCACGCCGGCCTCCTGAAGTGCTGCTGCCTCGTCGGGTGTTGTCGCCGTGCCAATGGTGGCGATGGCTTTCGCCCGACACTCCTCCAAGATTTCTCTTGCCGGAATTCCAAAGATGAAGCTGAATGCCGGTACGTTTGCATCCAGCAGCACCCGAGCCTGATCTTCAAATCGCTTCGGCGAATATGGTTTGTACGTTGGATGGGGCGCGCCCAAGGCAGCGATGTGGACAGCCAGTGGGGCAAGACTCCTGTTGAAGGCGTTTTCGTCCGATGTTCGGGCACCTTCGTCTTCCATCGAGACCCACAAGTTCATGGCGAACGGTTTCGAGGTAAGAGAGCGAATCTCTGCGATCACGTCTTTGATCGTATCCGGCGTCAAGCTATGCGCACCAAACGATCCGAGCCCGCCAAAGTTGGAGACCGCTGCCGTCAATTTTTGTGATGACAATCCGCCGAGCGGACCTTGAATGACGGGATAGTCGATCCCTAGTTTCGCTCTGAGCCGGTTCTCATTCCAGCGGGGCGGCGTCACTCGCATACCTCAACGATCAACTCCAACTCGACCGGCACTCCGAGTGGAAGGCTGGCTACGCCGTACACCAGCCGGCTGGGGTTTTTGTCTTTTCCGAAAACGTCTTGCAGCAACTCTGAAGCACCGTCAGCGACTTTCGGCTGATCGCGGACATCGCCCGAAGTGGCCACTGCCACTCCGAGCCGGACGATCCGCGTGACTTTGTCGAGTGATCCCAAATGTTGCCGCGCGACAGCGAGGGCGTTGAGCGCTGCCAGGTAAGCGGCCTCGCGTCCTGTTTGCACCTCGAGTTCCGCGCCGATGCGTCCGGTGAATTTCGGTTCGCGGCCGACAGTGGGAAGCATTCCGGTGAGGAAGAGCAGGTTGCCGGTCTGCACCGCTTCCGCGTAGATGCCGAAGGGCTCAGGCGGTGCTGGAAGCTTGATGCCAAGTTGTCGTAGCCGCTGCTCGGCAGTGGCAAGACGAGAGCCATCCGCAGTTGAGATTTTGTCGTTCTCCGTATTCATTGATCTCGCTCCATCGGCCTCGGTTTGATCCTCCACGTTCTGATTCTTACAGGGTCCTATTGGAGGCTGCGCCGTTATAGATGCTCAGCGTCCTACGAAATCGCCCAAGCGATTTTCCGCATCGCCGGGTTGGCAAAAGCCTCGCTCGATCAGCGTTTTGATTCTGCGCTGCGTAGCCGGTCGTGCCATCGAAGCAACGCAAGCATCCCACCCGGCTTCGATTTCGATATCGGGCGGCAAACTAGCAATATTGACCAGGCGCTTGGTGTCCATGATTGTCTGTTTGTCGAAGGAGGCGATTCTGGTGGCAAGCGCATCGACAAACCCGTCAAGATCAACATCCGGCAAGGACCGATTCACATAGCCGTAGAGTTCGGCCAGGTCGCCTGGGACGTCGTCAGCGCTTAGAATTACTTCGAGGGCACGTCCTCGTCCCATGAGGCGAGATAGTCGCGCCATAGGGCCGCCGCCAGGCACCAGACCGGCGCCAACTTCAAACTGCGACAAGATGGCTTTTTCGCGACTGGCAAAGCGCATGTCGCAGGCAAGAGCAAGCTCACTTCCCATACCAGTCGCCCGCCCGCGAATGGAGGCTATCGATACGACAGGCGCACGACTAAGGCGCACCAGCATCTCGGGCCATGGATGCAAGCCTGTAGGTCCAGGAGGGAGATGCGCTAAATCATCAAGGTTTTGAAGAAAGTCTAGATGAATCAGAAAGAATCCTTCGACTGCGCTGTCAAATATCACCACCTTAACCTGCTCGTCGGTTTCGATTGCCGTGATGATCTCGTTCACTTGCGGAAGCATCTCCGGACCGAAGATGTTGAGCGGCGGGTGGTCAAACGTGACTCTCCAATATTCGGGCGACCGCCGGGCCAGACGTATCTCGGTAGTCTTCGTTGCTACGTAATTTTGGTCTTTCATGTTTGTTGTCTCCCTATCATTTCGTTTCATATTTGATTTTGCGTCGTGGTCGTTTTCTGGGGCGCTTTCGTCTCGCGGCTTTGGTGAGGTGGTCCCAGGTAGGGAAAATCGAATAACAGATCGCCGTGAGGTCCTACTTTGTCTTCTGTCACCTTTCCATTTGTGAGGATGCGAATAAAGGAATCGAACGCATCGTCGGTGAGTGTCCGGCCGTTAACGGGAAAAGATGCCTGGCGTGTAGGATCATAAGGCAGAACATCTGGGAGCAATGTCCGTGCCACGCGCTTCGCCTCAGCCGGCGTATATCGACCCGTGTGCTCCAGAGCGTGCGCGAAGCCGGCAAGGAAACGCTCATCGTTCGCCGGTTCACCCGTGAGGTAGGCATCTCTCTCTTCGACAAGTATGACTGCTTGCGCAGGCCGGGCTCCGCGCTCCACTTGGGTCCAGCCGCCATCACCTGGCGCAAGCGTGCGCGCCCACAGCCGAACCTCTTTTGCCCCCAACGCAGAGTTGGGTACTTCGAGAACGATGCTGCACACATCTTTGTCAGCGAAGAAATCGTCACCCGTGAACTGCAAGCTGTTCTTCGCGCCTTCCACGTCGCAGAAGAAAGGATCGCTGCGCCAGCCGGCAAACAAGCGGGTATCGCCTGCCTGTGTAATCCTCGCCTCGCGACCTATTGAAACGGGCGCCCCATCAACGATCACCTGCCCGCCATCGCCGGTACCGGCGGCTTGTGGGCCATCAACGCGGCGGAGACTCGCGGTTTGTGCGCCGCGCTCGAAACCGGAGAAGCGCACCCGGTACGCGACATCGGCAACCCCATCACCGTCGGTGTCAATCTTGAGTTCGTACAATGCTTCGGGTGCGAAAGGCTCGGTCGCAGTAGGCCCAGGAGGGTTCTCGCCGTCAGACGGATGTACGTTCATAATCAGAATGGATTTTCCACTGTCCCCCGGTTTCGGAAAGGCATACAGATCAGTGAAATCCAGCCGGGCGTCCCCGTGGGGAAACCTGAAATCAGGGCCAGAATAATGATGCGACATGGATTAGTCCTCCTCTTGCACGTCTGCTCTGTCCGCCTGCGTTAGAACGCGGCGGCACCGGCCGCAGCGACGGCATGATCCTGATCGCCAGAACCACCGCTGACGCCAATCGCCCCTACTACTTTGCTATCCCGCTTCAGCGGGATGCCGCCGGCAAAAATCATGACTTTGCCGTCGTTTGAAACATGAACGCCGAAGAACTCGCCTCCCGATTGAGCATGCTTTGCCAATTCCTTGGTTTCAATTTCAAACGCGCGCGACGTGTAAGCCTTCTTCATCGCGATATCAATGCTGCCAATCCAGGCGTTGTCCATACGAACGTGCGCTACGATGTTTCCGCCTTCATCGGCCACCGCGATGTTCATGGGCTGGCCAATCTCCGGGGCTTTTTTCTCCGCCGCGCTGATTACGCGGCGGGCATCTTCTAATTTCACTGCGGTCATGGGCTCTCCTTTGATGTGTTATGCGGCGGCTCCAGATAGGGGAAGCTAGCCGGCCGATCGCGCTGCGGACTTAGTTTGGCTCCGTCACTTTCGCGTTTGTGAAGTTCCCGGCTTTCGCTGCAGCTTGCTCGATTAAGTCTGCGACTTCTTTCGGGTGAGAAAGCATTGGCACATGACTGGAGGGAACAGTGATCGATGTCGCCTTGATTGCGGCTGCTTCGGCCTTCTCAAGCTCCGGAGAAACAGCGCGATCGTTGCTGGCAATCACGCACCAAGATGGCTTGGTCCTCCACGCGGCGGTGGTGACTGTGGCCCCAAAACAGCAGCTGCTGTGGGACCCTGTGTCGCCGTCAATAACTGCTTCTCATTGTCTGGCAGATCCTGGGCGAAGTCTTCAGCGATTCCCTTTGGGGTCACCGTCAGAAAACCGTCAGCATCCGCCCTGACTTCGCTGCCTAGCGGAGCCGGCGGAAACGGTTTGGTGACCGAAGCAACAGACTCACCGTCCGACGGCACGAGCGCAGCCACATAAACCAACCCGACTACCTTGGGATCGTTTCCTGCCTCCGTGACAACCACTCCGCCGTAGGAATGGCCCACTAGCAGTACAGGTCCATCCTGCAATGCGATGGCGCGCTTGGTGGCGGCCACGTCGTCAGCCAGCGAGGTCAATGGGTTCTGCACGGCGACCACATGCAATCCCTTGGCTTGAAGCAGTGGAATCACTTTGGACCAGCTTGATCCATCGGCCCACGCACCGTGAACAATGACAATATTTCTAACCCCTTGAGGGGAGTTCGCCTGGGCGGCCGCTCCGGTGTGAAACACCATTGTTAGTAGGAATCCTGCAATTGCAGTCAAAGCAGTTCGGTATATCTGCGAGAGTGTCATATTCTTCTCCTTCGTTACATCAAGACTAAAGTTATAGTTCGTCAGGCTTCGCTTACACGACGTTCAGCGAGACCTCGATGTTGCCCCGTGTTGCGTTGGAATATGCACAGGTCTCGCCGTGCGTGGCGTCCACAATGGCCCGGGCGACTTCGCGCTCCAGGCCCGGCAGGCTGACGTTAAGCCGCGCCCGGAGGAAGTAAACCTCGCCGGAATTGCACAGGTCTATTTCGGCATCGATGGCTGCGTCAGCCGGAAGTTTGACCCCCATCTTGTTGGCCACAACTCCCATCGCACTAATGAAACAGGCCGACCAACCGGCGGCAAACAACCGCTCCGGATTGGTACCGATTCCTGGGACTCCGGGAGCCGAGAACTTTACGTCTAAGCGGCCATCATCACTGCGGGACACGCCGCCGCGGCGACCGCCCGAGGTATGGGTCTTGGCGGTGTACCGCACCTTTATGTCTCCCTGAGCGGAAACAGGTCCTGCGTTGATGTTTTGATAAGTGGCCATCCTTATTTTTCTCCGTGCGCCGGTCAAACCCGGCAACCGTTAGCGGTTACCATTTGCCCGCATGCGCGCCGCCATCCACGTGCAGAATTTCACCCGAGGTGAACGTGGCGTCGGCCAGAAACAAAGCTGCGTCGACGACTTCTCTGACTTCACCGATCCTGCCGACCGGGTGCAATCCTTTGAGAAAGTCATGAGTTTCCGGTTTGTGCATGGGCGTATGATCACTCCCGGCGCTATGGTGTTTACACGAATGCCTTCGTTTGCGTATTCAATGGCGAGGGCGCGTGTCACCGCATTCAATGCGCCCTTCAGCATGATCTGAACGGCTGCCCCTACACCTGCGATCGGTTGGTCAACCAGGGTAGTTGAGATGTTGACGATGCTGCCCGATTTCTGCCGCAACATTTGCTTTACGGCGAGCTGTGACACGTAGAGAAAGCCTGCAAGCGTTGTGGAGACTAATGTGTCGAAGTCTTCAGTGGTGTATTCGGTGAAGGGCTTCGGAATAAAAATGCCCGCATTGTTTATCAGCACATCGATCCGGCCAAATCGCGAGACGGCAGTATCCACAATTGCTGCCGCGGTGTGCGGGTCGCCGATGTCTCCATCAACTAGTGCGATATTCGTGGCTATTGCAAATGGATTTGCCCTGGTAATGTTTCGCGAGTTTGCAACTAGGTTGTAGCCTCGCTTCAAGAATGCTTCGACGAGCCCCGCACCGATCCCTCGCGAGGCACCAGTAACAATTGCTGTTTTCGCGGTATTTGCCATTTGTAAGCTCCCTTACTCCTGCGAGGGCTATTGATACTGTTGCTCTGTGCACAACTCTGAGTAAACTGCACATTGAATGACGAGTTGTTCGGATTTCTGCCGGGGTGGTCGGAATCCTGCTAAATTCATGCGCAGAGAGAAAACTCCGACGACCTACAATCAATTTGCAGGCTGTCTTGAGTGAGATGACGGCGAGAGTTCGAATGAGCTACGCAGACGCACCCAGGTTGATAAAGGCCGCGGCGTCGGCCGCAGGCTAATCGGCCGTCACGCACACCACCAGATGCACACCCGCTACGACGCGGCATCGAGAAATGCACGAATCAGCGCCACCGTCTCTGCTGGTCGTTCCTCCATCAACCAATGTCCTGATTCTGCGACGACTGCCTCTGTAACATTGGTTGCCACGTTGCGCATGATCACGGCCGGCAGCGCACCAAATGACTTCTCGCCTCCCACTGCGAGCACCGGCATGCGCAGTTTTTCCCTTGCGAAGATCTTGTTGTCCTTTTCGTCTTTCGAGAATGCCGCGAACTGGGCAAACCCGGCCCGCATTCCTCCGGGTACGGTGTATGTTGCCGCGAAGAAGTTTCTTGTATCTTCGTCCGGCTTGCCGGGATCTCCCGTGAACTGGTTCCAAATGCGATCGAAATAAATACGTTCACGCCCTTCAACGAGCCGTTCTGCATCCGGCCCGCGAAAGTTGAAGTGCCAGACTCCAGGGTTAAGGAGGATTTCGTTCCAAGGCTCAATTCCCGGAATCGGAGAGTCCAGCATGACCAACCGCTCGACCTTGTCTGAATACATTGCCGCATAGGCGTAGGCAACCATGATTCCGATGTCGTGGGCAACCACGGACGTTCGGTCATGCCCCAGAGCACTCACGACGGCGCGAATATCGTTGGCTTGAGTTTTCTTGTCATAGCCTGCCGCCGGCTTCGATGAGCGTCCGATACCTCGGAGATCCGGTACCACCACTGTGTGGTCTTTCACCAAATCCGCCGTTAATGGAGCCCAGGAATCGCTGTTCTCCGCATATCCGTGTAATAAAACAACGACGGGACCGCTTCCGCCGGAGCGCACATAAATCTCCGCACCCTCTTGGCTGTGAATCGTTGTTGCGTGAAAGCTTGACGGCAGGGATGGTCGAGTCTGGCTGGAAACCGATCCAGTCATGATTCCTCCTCACAATTAGGTCGGATTCCGATATGTGGGCTCAATTCACGACGATGAGTAGACCGCACTTCTGGTGCGTTATTGTGCGAGTTCATGCTCAGATGGTCGGAAACCTGCTGAATTCATGCAAGACAGAGGCAGAACTCCAACGAATTGCAATCAGTTTGCAGGCTGCTAGAACTGAAGGCGTGCTATGACTTGATCCGGGCGATGGAGGACAGAGCAAGTTCGGCCTTTGCTCGAATCGCATCCGCATTGGCACTTAGAAAGTCGAGAAATGTGCGCACTACGACTGGGGTCTCGCCTAGTGGCCACGCCACGATCAGGTCGAGATACAGATTGTCCGGCTCAAGCCGAACGAACTGCACGCCGTTCGACCGGAGATTGCCCGTGGAGGCGGGTACGATGGCTACGCCTTCCTCCGCCTCAACCAACGAGAGGATCGTCTGCATCGAATTCGGCTGGTTCTCAACCCGCGGAGAAAAACCTTGAGACCGGCAAGCTCCAACGATTGTGTCGAAAACGCTAGGTGCTCCTTGCCGGTGAAAAAGTATGAATCGTTCATCAGCAAGGTCGGCAAGCCGAATCTTTTTGCTCTTTAATTTTAGCTTTCGCGATCGAGGAAGGACCGCAACCAAGGGGTCGCGCAGCAATACTCTGGATTGTCGACTCTTGTTGCCCTCAAGCGAGAGGGGCCGCGTAATGGCGATATCGATTTCGCCTCTGTCACATGCCTTGTCCAGTTCGACAGGATAGAGATCATGGAGTGCGAGCTTTACGTTCGGATAATCCAGTTTGTATCTGCGAATTAGGTCAGGCAGGAAGGAGAGTGTTGCCGAACCGATAAAGCCGATCGAAAGCCTCCCGACTTTGCCTTGGGCAGCCCGCTTGGCCGTGAGGACGGCAGTCTCCGCTTGTCGAAGGATACGTACCGCGTCCGCATAAAATATCTCGCCTTCCCGCGTCAAACGCGCGTTACGATGGGTTCGCGAAAAGAGTTTTAGCCCAAGTTCCCCCTCCAAATCGGACACAGCCTCACTGATCGACGGCTGAGCAATATGCAGCCTGCGTGAGGCCTCCCGGTACCCTTTGCAGTCCACCACCGCAGTGAAATAGCGCAGATGTCGTAGTTCCATTTGATAGGCGCACCCTATCAATCTGATTGGAACATACGACGCATCGGAATGTCACTTCCCAAATCTATTCGTGTGAAGCACCTAGCCTCGAAGAATGGACCGAGAAAACATGAAAGTTGAACTCTTTGCTCCCGACCCTGAGACAGAGCCGCGCCATTGGGTACGACATGATCAGGCCTTCGCAATGATGTTGCGGCCCGGCTCAATTGAATGGGGCTCGAAGCGTTCCTCGATGGAAACGTTTGACTACACGGCGGGCGAGTTAGCCCTGTGCGATCGTCATGTGGGCGAGTGGGTTGGACTCATGAACGTATCGCATCTGCAGCTAGGTATTTCCGATCCGGCACTGATGGCCAGTTCCGACGGAGCTTACGGCGAGGTAGAACTGCGGCCTTCGCGCAAATTTGTGAACCCGCGCCTGAGTGCGCTAGTCGCGGCCGTTCATGCGGAGATGGTTGCTGGCTTTCCGAGCGGGCGGCTATTTCTGGATTCTGTCGAACAAGCGATGGCCATAACGCTGGTGAAGGATCATGCAGTAAGACATCGTCCAGTGCAGATTTACCAAGGCGGACTCGGCGCAGCGCGCTTGCGAAGGATTAAAGAATTGGTCCATGCGAAGATGGAAGACGATTTGAGTCTCGACGAGATGGCGCAATCAGTAGGCTTGAGCACAGCTCACTTCGCGCGGATGTTTCGCAAGTCAACGGGCCAGACCCCGCATCAATTTGTTTTGCGCCAAAGGCTTGAGCGTGCTAAGGGGATGTTGCGTGCTCCCGATGCGCGGGTATTGGACGTGCCCGTTGCCTGTGGCTTCAAGACCCAGCAGCACTTTGCACAGGTCTTTCGTGACGTCTGGGGAGTTAGCCCGACAGAGTTTCGCCAGGATCTTGTCGACAGTGAAGCGAATTGCGCGTCTGAAAAAGACTCCGAAGATATGTCCCTCCTGGTGATTAGCGGCTAGTCGCCAGAACTTCACTCTCCGTACATCCGCCTCAGCAGTGCGTTTTCTGTCAACGACTCTGACTCCGCCACTCCCGCAGTTGTAATGCATTGAATCTCTCTCTGAGAGCATGAATTTAGCAAGATTCCGACCATTCCAGCAGAAATCCGCACAAGTGCATTTCCGTTGTGCCGTTTACTCATAGTTGTCGGCACAGCCACAGCGTCAACGAACCGGACACTAGATCGACTGATTGTTGTTTGCCGGGTCGGAACTAATTCAAGCCAGGAGAAAGAATCAATGGAAACAATTGGATTGTTAGTCACGCTCGAAGCACGCGCAGGTAAGGAGGCCGCTGCCGAGGCATTTCTAAAGTCAGCTCAGCCACTCGCGCTGAATGAGAAAGGAACCTTGAAATGGTATGCGATCAAGATCGGTCCGGGGAAATTCAGCATCTTCGACACCTTTGCAAATGAAGCGGGCCGCAATGCCCACTTGACTGGCGAGATCGCGAAGGCGTTGGGGGCGCGCGCCAGCGAATTATTCGTGGCTTCTCCGCAGGTGGAAAAAGTGGAGATCCTCGCGAACACGCCCTTAAAAGGGTGAACGCGAGGCTCCATGAGTCTATGTCCAGCACAGACTCGCGGGACGAAATTACAAGCAACGAAAAAGGAGAAATAAATGAAAATCTCACAAACCTATCAAGCTGATTCCGCGCCCCAGGACCCCAAGTCAGCGCTCCAGGGGCTGATGCAACGTCTCGGCTTAACGCTTCTTGCCTGTACGTTCGCGGTCGGTGCGGTCGAGGCGCAGCAAGTGGCCCCTCCAATTTCCGGCGTTATCGGAAGAGTCCAATCATTTACAGGCAACTCGCTCGACGTTCAGACACCTTCAGGCGTGGTCCACGTTGATGTCAAGCAACCGCTCACAACTTATAAGCAAATACCGTCGGATTTAAGTCATGTCACTCCCGCGTCTTATGTCGGCGTTGCGTCGACTGAGCAGGCGGATGGAAAAGAAGTGGCGAAGCAGATCTTCATATTTCCACCGGAACTGAGTGGAGCGGCAGAAGGAAGTGTTCTAACAGATCCGCCGGGTGCAACCACTCACAGCAGAATGACCAATGGCTCCGTCTCTCGCCCTGCCGTATCGCACTCACGCATGACGAACGGCACGGTACAGAAAGGCAGCAGCACCACCCTGGTGGTTCAGTATCAGGACGGCTCCAAGACCATCTCCGTGCCTGCAGATGTCCCGGTCATGCTAGTCGCACCCGAAAAAGTCACACTCAACACCGGCGACGTCGTCTACGCGACAACCGAGAAGCTTGCGGATGGAACACTGGTGACGGATAAGATCTTTCAATTCATTCCGGCGTCCCACTAGACCATGCAGTTAAGGTGTCAGAAGTGAACCCGTTGGCCCTCCCCCATGATGGACCGAAATCGACGAGCACGTTGCCGGAAGAGCCGGGCGTGCTCGTCGTCAGGAAACACCATTTCCTGGTGCGTTGCAGTCACTGGCTGAATGTGCCTATCCTTCTTGGCCTCATTGTGAGTGGCATCTCGATTTACTGGGCTTCGCCCATCTACCAACACAAGCCCGGTCCGACTACGGGAAACACAGATTGGGGGGCGGATATCGGAATCTGGATATGCGCCCATGTGCCCGGACAGCGTCACCACAGCGGTCCACCCGACTGGATTTACAACCACATGAGCCTTGGGCCGGGTATGTTGGCGTCAGCTCTGCGTCTGCATTGGCTATACGCGTACCTGTTCATGCTGAATGGCATGGGTACGTTGCAGGGCTGGTCAGCGGAGGAGGCTGGCGATCATTACTGCCGCGCCGGACCGATCTGTTTGACGCCATCAGGATGCTTCGATACTACCTTGGCTTTCCTTTAGCTAAACTGGCGCGCCGCCAATGGCCGCATCCCGTCTTTGACACAAAGTACAACGCGCTCCAGCGCGCAGCATACTTCTCGGTTCCGGTCACCGGTTTGCTTTCGGTCGCTACGGGCTGGGCGATTCACAAGCCCGTGCAGTTCCACTGGCTGGCAGCATTCTTTGGAGGGTACAACGCAGCACGTGTCTGGCATTTCTGGCTGATGTGGGTCTACTTCCTCTTCGTCGTGCCGCATATGATTCTAGTATTCGCCGACGGATGGGATACTTTGCGCAGCATGATCGTAGGTTGGTCAACAAGAGCAAAACGGCCGGAGTTCGTCGCAAATGAACAATGAGCAAAAGGGCGATTCATTGCAAGGGCACGACATACCTTCCACAGGTGTAGAACCGGAAGTGAAATCGGTCTTCATCAAACAGCCACAAAGTTTCTTTGGAGAGCGACCTCTCTCGGCAATTGAGATGGCTCCCCGTGTCCTGCGTTATCAGAGCCGGCGCGACTTTCTGGTGTTTGGGGCTGGCGCGCTCACAGCCCTGACAGCCGCTGGATTTCTGCTGCCGCAAGAGACGCTCAGTCGGATTGGCATTCATCAGCACCCGGACGCCCCTGGAAAAGAGTGGTTCCTAAACAAAGCACTACGTATCGACGATGACATTGCAGAAGCTCTGTACTCGGCGAATCGTAACGTGCCCACATACACCAAATCGCAGATTACCCCGCTCAAGAACAACTACAACGGAGCGACTCCTGATCCCGGCTATATTCCGGGATGGAAATTGACGCTAGATGGGCTCACTTCTGGCCTAAGCATCTCTCTCGATATTCGAAATCTTACGACTCGCTTTTCGGTGCATGAGCAGACTACGAGGCTGATTGCGTGGAAGGCTGGAGCGCGATCGCATGGTGGGCCGGTCTCAGATTCGACGATCTGCTTCGCGCCTATCCACCGATGTCGCAAGCGAAATGGGCGCTTGTGGAATCTTCAGTCAATCTCGATGCCTCAGGGAATCCTGACCCTTACTTCATGTCGCTCGAACTGGCGACAGCCCGCCATCCGCAGACCCTGCTCGCCACACACTTAAACGGTCAGCCTCTCACCGTGGATCATGGAGCACCGCTCCGTCTGTTGGTGCCCGTGAAACTCGGTTTGAAGAATGTGAAGGCCATTACCAGGATTACCTATGTCGCGGAAGAGCCAAGAGACTATTGGGCCGAACGTGGATATTCCCGCTATGACGGAATCTAACGGCTCTCATCCGCGAGGCGATCCGTCTGGACAGACTGCTCCTCGACTTGCTCCCGGAACCCGAGGTCATGGGCCTGTTGGGGCTCATGCTTCTGCACGAGTCGCGCCCGCGCCGCCAGAGCCTCGGGCGACGGAGACTTGATTCTGCTTGAGCAGCAGGATCGGTCGCTCTGGAATAGGGACCAGATCGCCGAAGCTATCTCGCTTACTGGGAGCGCTCTTCGATCGCGCCGCTTCGGTGCCTACACTCTGCGGGCGGCTATTGCGGCCGTTCACGCCGAAAGTTCCTCCGTGGCATCCACGGACTGGCGGCAGATTACGGTGCTCTATGACCAGTTGCTTCGGATTCAGACATCCCCGATTGTCGAACTGAACCGCGCAGTGGCCGTTGCCATGTGCGAAGGTCTGGAGCAGGGCCTTGCTCTTATCGATGACTTGCTCGCGCGCGAACAGCTTTCCCACTATCACCTGGCGCACTCTGCCCGTGCCGATCTCTGCCGCAGATTAGGGCGAATCCCGGAGGCCCGTGCTTCGTATGAGGAGGCTCTTACCCTGGTGTCGAAGGAACCGGAGCGCCACTTTCTCGCCAAGCGGCTTGCGGAATTAAAATAAAATAGTTTGCTTAGGCTGTCGATTTTTTCCCTGCGCGACGACTATAGGACGAACATGCAGTGCGCAAAGCTGTGCTACTTGCCTGAAGACCGTTAAAGGAGAAGTTATGGCGCAATACTTGGTTGCGATTCACCTGCCAGACGACTTTGATCCGTCCGCCCAGGTCAAAGCGATGGAGCACGATTATCGACGTGCTCAACGAGGAGATGGAGGCTAAGGGTGTCAGGCTTTTCGCTGGCGGGCTGCGCCCGGCGAGGGAGGCGAAGTCGCTGCGAGTGCAGCCCGATGGCAAGGTGCATATCACCGACGGGCCATACCTGGAGGCGAAGGAGCACGTGGGCGGTTTTTGGATACTGAAAGCCGCGGACATGGACGAGGCACTGGCGTGGGCACGGAAGGGCGCCGTCGTCTGTCGGATGCCGGGCGAGGTGCGCCCGTTTTTTCGGTCGAACGACCCATCGACATAGTGTTTATCGTGCTTGCCGCAGGCGGGCAAGAACCCATTTTCAAGGAGACCGCATGAGAAAGATCCGGATCGTGGAACATATCTCGCTGGACGGCGTGATCCAGCACTCCGCCGATGACGGCGATTTCCCTTACAGTGACTGGACCGCGCCCTATCGGACCCCCGCTGGCAGAGATCTAATCCTCGCCGTGTATGGCGAGAGCTTCGGTCTGCTGCTTGGCCGTCGCACCTACGATATGTGGTCGGGGTTCTGGCCAAAGGCGCCGAGCAGTCCGATGGCGGACCGCCTCAATGCGGCAACAAAATATGTCGCTACACACCGTCCGGAAAGTCTTGCATGGGGGCCGGCCGAGAGCGTTGGACCGGACATCGTCGAGGGCATTCGCCGCCTCAAGGCGCAGGACGGTTCGGACGTTATCCTTTCGGGTAGCTCCACGCTGACATCGCCGCTGCTCGAACATGGGCTTGCGGATGAAGTCCTGCTGGTCGTCTATCCGGTCTTGTTGGGCACGGGGAAGCGCATCTTTGCGGAGGGAACCCCGCCACGCTCATTCGAGTTCGTCAGCATGAAAGCTCTGGCATCGGGCGTCATCCTCAACACCTACAAGCCGAACGGGCCTTTGCGCACCGGCACCATGGGCGCATAGGCGTAGCGACCTCAGAGGGAGGACTCAAATGAGAAAGCTAATCTTCGCGATCAACATTACCCTAGATGGCTGCGTCGACCACACCAAACAATTTGTCGATGAAGAAAAACTTGAATATTTTACTCAGCTCACGCGAGAGGTTGACCTGCAGGTCTTTGGGCGTAAAACCTATCAATTGATGGTTCCCTACTGGCCTGATGTCGCAAAAAACCAGTCTGAGACAAAAGCAGACCACGAATTTGCTCGAGCATTCGACTCCACTAACAAACTTGTTTTTTCACGATCATTAAACAGCGCTGAAGATCGAAATACGAGGATTGCTCGCACGAACCTTCGTGATGAAATGCTCAAAATGAAACAAGAACAAGGGAAAAATATTTTGGTCGGTGGTGTAGATATCCCTTCACAACTGATACAGCTTGGCCTGGTTGATGAATATCGTTTTATCGTTGGGCCAACCATTGCAGGAGAAGGTAGACGGCTGTTGGAAGGCGTTAACCTGTCCGAGAAATTACAGCTAAAACTTGTCGAGTCGAAGTTTTTTAAATCGGGATGCGTTGCGCTTCGTTACTTGAAACAGTGAAAGAAAAATCTGCAACAGCCGCGCTGCTGGCCGCCATCAAGGGGAGAGGAACCATGAAATACGTCTGTTTGAGCTACTACGACAAAAGCAAACACGACGCCATGACCGAGGCCGAGAAACAAGCGATGTTCGACACCTGCTTTACCTACGACGACCATCTCCGCGCCAATGGCCATTGGGTCGGTGGAGAACTGCTTGAAACTGCCGAAACCGCCTTAACCCTCCATTGGAAAAACGGCAAAGTCGCAACCACCGACGGTCCCTACGCCGAAACCAAGGAACAACTCGGCGGCATTCTCGTCCTCGAAGCTCGCGACGTGAATCACGCTCATCAGCTCATGTCCCAGCATCCTGCACTCAAGTACGGCGCCATCTTCGAGATTCGCCCGGCTGGCGACCTAAACGAAATGGTGGAGGCCAGCGAGCAGCGCCGACGGCAGAAGGCTGCACGCTGAAGTTCGCCTGACAGAATACAAATCAATTTCGTGACCTCACCGGCGCGACGGCAATCGTGTCAGCTAGGTCGGTTCGGTCGAAGTGTGAACGGATAAGTACGAAACATCTGATGGACCGCAAAACCGAAATCGCCCTCGCCCGCAGCGCCGCTCCAGGTTTTGTTACAGGCTCTTAAAACAAAGGAAGCAACTCAAATGTGATGAGCGTAGTGATTCCATAACTTAACCGGCTCCCACGCCCGAGAAGACGTTGGTGGTGCGTACATTTCACGCGCTCGACGGCTTTCGAGCGCGAGTACGCGCAGGCCCCGGAACCCTGCCGGAGAATTCTGATCTTGTCTTATTGCCAGGTGAGACTACAACCCATCTCATAAATAGCAGGATATTGAGCGTCATCCTCCGCCCCGTTAATATGCGGTGGGCATCCGACGATTTTCAGGGGGGCACAATCTGGCCAGATTGGGGTTATGATGACTCTCTTGATAGCGAGTCTTGCTGATCGAATCCAGTCGGGGTAGTTCGATGAGATTGCGGTCGCTGCGTCTACTCTCGTGTTCCTTCTTGGTATTGGTGTCTTTATCGAATGAGCTGCACGCTCAGACCACCACCTCCGGCGGCCTGACCGGCGTCGTAACCGATCAGAGTGAGGCGGTTGTGCCGAATGCAGAAGTCGAGATCAGGGACAACTCCAAAGGAACAATCCAGTCAAGGAGAACCGATCGGGAAGGGGTGTACCGTTTCTTCTTTCTCGCGCCCGCCGCGTATACGCTGACTGTGGCGCATGAGCGATTTCGAAAAGAGAGCCGAGCAGTGCATGTTCTGCTCGGGCCTCCGTGCACGGTGAATATCACACTCGAAATTGCGAAAGCGAGCAGCGAAATCACAGTGACTAACGAAGCCCCTCTCATCCAGGCAGAAAATGGCGACGTCTCCGCGACCATGCATCAGGGGCAGATTTCCGAGATCCCGAATCCCGGTAATGATCTCAGTTACATTGCGCAGACCGCGCCCGGGGTAGTCATGAACACTGATTCGCAAGGCATGGCCGCCTTTTCGATTTTGGGAATGCCGGGCAATTCCTATCTCTATACGATAGACGGGATGAGCAACACCGATAACATTGGCAACCTAATGCTCGCCGGTAATCTCAATCTGACCTTGGGTCAGAACCAGATTCAGGAGGCTACGGTCGTCAGCACCGGGTATTCCGGCCAGTTCGGAGGAGCTGCGGGCGGAAACATAAACTACGTCACGAAGTCGGGGACTAACGAGTTTCACGGCAACGCGCAGTATTACTGGAACGGTAGCGTATTCAACGCGAATGATTGGTACAATAACGCCTTCGGGGTTTCGCGCCCGTTCGACGCCGCTAATCAGTGGGCGGCTTCATTCGGCGGCCCGCTCCAGCGGAACAAATTATTCTTCTTCTTCGATACCGAAGGACTGCGGCTGCTCATTCCCCAGCCTACATTTGTAACGATCCCAAGTCCCCAGTTTGAAGCCGCGACCCTGGCAAATATCGACTCGCGGTTTGGGCCCACTTCCGCGTCCGATGCGTTTTACAGAAAGATATTCAGTCTATACAACGCCGCTCCAGGAGCAAGTCCGGTTTCCCCTGGTGCCAACCCCAACGACCGCATCGGCTGTACGGGGTTTCCTGACCTCGGCGCTGGTGTGCCCTGTGCCAGGTATTTCTTATCAACCCGCGGCCGAGCAAGTGATGACACGCTGGCGTCAGCCCGTGTGGATTTGACCGTGGGGAGGAACGACCGCACCTTTCTCCGGCTCCAATATGATCGTAGCCGTGCTGCAGTATACAGCGATCCAATCAGCTCAGTGTTCGACGCCGATGTTAGCGGACCTTGGTGGCAAGGCCAGCTCATTGAGACTCACTCCTTCGGCTCGTCGGCGGCGAGCCAATTCCTGCTCGCGGGGTCCTATTTTGCTCCTATCTTCCAATCAAAGAATCCCTCGCAGTCACTCTTGGCGTTCCCTACCACCCTGAACTTCGCGCCGGGCACGTTCAACAGCCTGGGAGGATGGAATTACTTCGTGGTTTTTGGTGGTGGCTTTCGCACCACGCAATACCAGCTTTCCGAAGATCTCGTGAAAACTTGGGGCAAACAAAAGTTAGGATTCGGTGCAAGCGTCGCACGAATCCTGTGGAGCGAATTAGCCAATAGGTCAGCAAGCACGGGACAACTGACTGTCCAGACGCTCGATGCTTTTTACCAGGGTGGTGTGGATCCGGTGTCGCCTTCGACCGATTTCACTTCATTGGCGCAATCCTTCACGTTGCAGACTACCCTGCCGATCTCTTTTCTGAATTTTGGACTCTACGCCCAGGACGAGTGGCATGCACGCTCCAACCTGGCCTTTACGATGGCCCTTCGCGCGGAGCATTATTCCAATCCTGTGTGCCGAACCCGCTGCTTCGCGCGGTTGGCCGGGCCGTTTGAGTCAATCAGCCACGAGCCTGACCAGCCGTACAACCAGGCGATCGTGAGCAATCAGGAGCAAGCTCTGGAGGGGATCGACAGCATCCTGTGGATGCCGCGGTTCAGCTTTGCCTGGCAGCTCTTTGGCGTTTCGCACAGCAGTGTGCTCCGCGGTGGTGTCGGCGTCTTCTATAGCCCTGTGCCGAACGCCATCCTGGATAAATTTTCCGGTTCTCCCCCGCTGTTCAATTCGTACACAGTTTTCGGAGACAATCTCGCGCCGAATGAAACAACCAGCCTCTTTAAGGACGCGGCGGCGTCAAATGCAGCGTTTCTCAATGGCTTCGCTGCCGGCCAGACGCTCGCGCAAATTCAGGCTACGATTTCACAGTTCTATCCACCGGGATTCTCCCCGCCTGGCATAAGCGCCGCGACGAGGAGCATGCACTCGCCGCAATTTCAGCGATGGAGCCTCGAATGGCAGCAGGCTTTTGGTGTCAACAGCTCGGCAAGCGTTGGTTATTTCGGAAATCACGGTATTCACGAGATGGTAGTTAATCCGAGCGCCAATGCTTATGGTTTCGGTTCACTTCCTGCCGCTCAGTGCACTAGTCCACCTGTGCCGCCTTGCGCCGACGCTCGTTTCAGCAAGGTTACGCAGATCAATACCAATGCGGTATCCAATTACAACGGAATGGTCATTTCGTTCAAACATCAATTCACGAATTGGACGAAAGGCTTGTTCCAAGCCAACTACACCTATGGCCACGCCTTCGATGAAGTGTCGAATGGCGGCCTTTTCACTTTCACGACGGGAAGCTCGTTATATCCGCAGGATCCGAACAATCTCGGCGCCGCTTATGGGCCGGCAGAGTACGATGTGCGACATTCCGTCAACGCGAATTACGTGTGGGAAGTCCCGGTCAGTGCGGCCCTCCGCAGGCACGGTCCGGATTTTCTTGTGGAGGGATGGCAGATCTCAGGGACGATCTTTGCCCGCACCGGATTTCCCTACACGGTTTTCGACAACGTCGAATCAGGAAATCTTCAGCGGAACAATTACTTCGGAAACATCTATTCCGTACCCGCCGCGCCTCTCCTGGCAGGCGGTTCGTGCGGCAAGGGCGCGGTGGCGACGTTGCCTTTGCATCCTTGCTTGCCGCCGCAGTTTTTTGTGTTAGCCGACGGCACAACGATGCCGAATCCAAGGGCACTTTTTGTGCAATCAATGTGCGAAACCGGATTCAACGCGGGGACATTGCCCGGCCCTTCAGGCCCATGTAGCGGCCCTGATGTGACTTTCGCCCAAGGCCGCAATCGCTTCCGTGGACCGGGCTACTTCAACATCGACCTTGCCATTACGAAGAAGACGAAGATCCGCGGCTGGGAAAATGCCACACTCGGGATTGGTTTTCAGTTCTTCAATCTGTTTAACCATCCCAACTTTGGTTTCCCGGACAACTGGAGCTCCGATTCGGGCTTCGGCCAAATTTTTTACCTAGAGCAATCCCCTACCAGCATCCTTGGTTCAGGCCGCGGAGGAGATGCGGCTCCGCGTATGATTCAGTTGAAAGTCCAACTGCAGTTCTGATTTCGACAACGGTGCGGCCGGCGCGGGGTGGGTTCACATGATTCCTTGGGGCGAACTTCAGAAGTTTTCCATCATCCACATGTTGGCGCTGACCTTCCGTTCATAAACTGCCAGATGGCGACCGTCGGGAGACGATCCTGCGAAGCACGCGTCACTGCTACACTTCCACAATACTTTGGCGTTGCCCTGTAAATCCAGGTAGATGATTTCGCCAGCACTATTTGTGATCTTGGGGACAATAAGGCCTTTCCCGTTCGCTGCCCACCCGAAAGGACCTATTTTGCCTAAATCCTTTGTGCGGAGGATTTGCCGGCGTCCGCTTAGCAAGGAGAGAATTTGTATGGGACCTTCAGGCCCTTGCGCGGCTGCTAAGCGTGTACCGTCGGGGGAGACAACGCACTGCAAAAGGCCTGCAGTCAAATCGTCGTCTGGACTGAGGTCAAACCGGGCCAGTTCGCGCCCCCGCCCTTTAACGGGGTCCAAAGACGCAATGATCATCTGCTTGTGATCGTCTCTTTGCTCGGCCAGCGCACACAAATCGGCCGGGGGCCTAGCACAGGAGAATGAAGTCCCCTCGCGCACAGTAAACATCAGTTCTGTCGATCCACCAGTGATGGGAACGCGCATCAGCTTCACACCCTCCGGGAGCTGTCGTACCTGGGCGATGACCCACTTGCCGTCGGGACTCACTGATGCCTCTTCGATGAGACCAGGTGCGGAGGATACGATAGTTTCTTGCGCATCCAAGTTCAGCAGCTGCTTACGGAGCGAGTAATGATCACCGCGATTTGCGACCACAATGACGGCTTTGCTGTCGGCGGTCCAGTCGTCGATAGCATCCTCACCTCCCTCCTCCAATGTGAAGCGTCTCGAATTGACCAGGCGTGTCCCGCCGGCTTCAAGATCAGCCATATAGGACACGCCGAGGGACGACGACTGCAAAAAGGCAACGTGTTTGCCGTCGGCAGTTGCACTTGGTGAGTTCATCCAAAACCCAACCCAATTCGTTAGCCGCGTCGGCTTTTCGATGACGTTACCGGACCTTGTGTCAAGCCGCATCATCCAGTAATCGCAAGGCCTGTCCGGCAGCGCCTGAAACCATCCGCACAGATCTGAGTAGATAAGCCGTCCATCGGGCAGCCACGTAAAGTCACCCACTTTTTTCATTTCTGAAGGTGGGAGGAGCGTTGTGATCGGCCCTCCCTTTAAATCACGGGCTACAACGGTGTCTCCCGAATCGTTGGTTGAGACGTACGAGACCCTTTGTCCATTCGGAAAGAAATAGAGGCAGCAAATCACGCCGCCGGGACCGGCATCATAAAGTTGGCGCGCCTGTTCTCCGTTCTGATCCATCAGCCAGATCCCACGCTCACCGAGCTTGCCGTTGTTTGTTCCGAATGAAATCATGGAGCCATCGGGAGAAACTGACCATGCAAGGGCATGGTCGCGCAGCTTACGGGGAGATCCTCCCACGACCGAAACTATCCAAATGCTGCTAGTCTGCGATGACCATTCGCTGGCGCTCTCGCTGGCCGGATGAGAATCGACCAAGAATCTGTTGCTATCCGGAAACCAGGGGCCCATCTCCCAGGTCACGTCGCTGTTCTTGAGCCCCTCCGGCGGAGGAACCGACTGCGCTTCGTCGCTTCCAATTGGCTTGATGTGCATCCCTTTCCCGTCGGTGTATGCGAGGTTCTTCCCATCCGGTGAAATCGCCCCGCCTTTCACTGGATTTTCGGAGGAATTCACAGTGAGCTGCCGAAGCTTCAGGTCGGGCAGAGTCGCGGTGGATAATAGCGGGTGCTTGGCGATCCAAAAAATCACACCCGTGATCGCTAGCGCGGCAACGACTGCAGCCAGCCCGGCCCAGCGCGCGAGATGACTTGATTCCACAGCGCGCTTCAAGGTTCCGAGGGCGAAGCGCATTTCTGCAGCACTCCCATAACGAGCTTCGCGATCCTTTTCGAGAGCTCGGTGCATGATCTTTTCGAGCTTCGCAGGAACTTTAGGATTCAACTGTCGTACGGGCGTAGGCAGTTGCTTCAGGATCGCTTCTTGCATCAGTGGCTCGGTGTCGCTCGCGAAGGCGCGTCGTCCGGTCGCCATCTCGTACAAGACCAGACCGAGGGAAAACAAGTCCGTTCTTGCATCCAATTTCTCTCCTCGCACTTGCTCTGGCGACATGTAGCCTGCTGTCCCCATCGCTGTTCCGGTCCGGCTGAACGACGGGTCGGCTACCTTCAGCGGCGCAGGGTCGGGAGTTTTTTCTTTTAAGTCGCCGCGCCAGCTATCACTTTCAGCTTCCTCGACTGATTCAGCTGCGGAGCGAGCCAGTTTCGCGAGCCCGAAATCCAAAATCTTGGCTTGTCCCTCGGCGGTAATGAAGATATTGGCGGGCTTAATGTCGCGGTGGATGATGCCCTTCTTGTGGGCCGCATCCAACCCGTCGGCAATCTGAATGGCGAGATCGAGCAGCTTGTCGATGGGAAGCGGGGTTTTCCCGGAACACGCAGTAGAGATCAACTCTCGCAGCGTCTGTCCTTCCAACAGCTGCATAACGAGAAACGGTTGGCCTTGGTGCTCTCCGAATTCGTAGATGGGACAGATGTTCGGATGTTCCAGAGCTGAGGCCGATCGCGCTTCGCGTTCGAAGCGTGCGAGGGCGGCGGTATCTTGTGCGGATTCTTCAGGCAGAAACTTGATCGCAACCCGGCGACCCAGCTTCAGGTCCTCCGCCCGGTACACTAATCCCATGCCGCCGCCTCCCAGCCCCTCCAGGATGCGGTAATGAGAGATGACATCACCTGCCAAAGGAAACGCGAAGGTCTTCAGGCTCTCGCGGACTGCCGTCTGTACGTGATCGCTCGCGCTTCGGTCCGAGGAAAGCAGCGCGTCTACTTGTCGCCGTAACTCCGGATCACTCCGGCAAGCCTCGTCGAGCAGACTGATGCGCCGCCCTGGTTTGCACTCGGCGGCGCGATGAAATAGCTCCTCGATCTGTGCCCAGCGTTCAGGAGTCAAGCTCGCCTACTCGCTCCGCATCTCGTGGTGAAGCCACGCTTCAGCCATTCTTAAGTCGCGCCGAACGGTGACGGGGGAAACATCCAGCGCCTGCGCGATCTCATCCATCGACAGCCCACCGAAATAGCGCAACTCGATCGCCTTACATTTCCGTGGATCCAGTTTCTCCAGTGCGTTGAGGCTACTGTCGAGAGCTACCAGGGCCTGGCTCCTTTCATGCTGGAAGCTCACGGCCTCCTCGAGAGACACCTTATTCCCAGCCCGCTTGCCGGCGTGCCGTTTGCGCGCGTGATCCACCAGAATCTGACGCATAAGGCGAGCTGCGACGCCAAAGAAGTGTGATCGACTCTGCCAATTGGGGTTCTTCTGATCCACCAGGCGCAGGTAAGCCTCATGCACGAGCGCCGTGGGCTGCAAAGTGTGGCCTTGGCGCTCCCTCCGCAGATTGCTGGCCGCCAGTTGACGAAGCTCGCGGTACACCATGGGCGTGAGGTCATCAAGGGCTTGCCGATTGCCCCTTGCCCAATCGGCCAGTAGTCGCGTCACATCGTGGGTAGCAGACATGGCTGATCCGCTGATAGGGCGGAACGTCCGTCGTGGCAGCATTGTACACCGCTAGGGTCCTTCAACCTTACGTGGAAATTCCGAGTCAACAAAGTGACTTGAGATGATCGGTTTGCACTCTTGTCCGCGCATGAGTAGGTAGAAGGCCGGTGGCGCGAATCAAAGGCACTGACGAATTACTGCGCCGGACTTTAGCGACATTCAACGAAGAGCAACCAGGAGAGGGGAGCGATCTATGAAAAGAGCGCCTTACTTCATCGCGATGGTGCTATCTGTACTTGCAGTTCCGGTTGGGATAGCACAGGAGAACAATCTTCACAGCGCAAAGCACCATCACTACAAGCTCATAGACTTGGGCACGTTCGGCGGACCGCAGGCTTATATCCCTAACTTTCTAGGCTACACCGGTTTTCAGGCTAGGGTACTAGATAACCGAGGCGTGGTAATTGGCGAAGCGGACACATCGCTGACCGAAATTTGCGGCGTCTTCTTCGACTGCTTCGTGTCACACACGTTCCGAAGCGAAACAGGAGGCGAACCGACCGACCTTGGCGCGCTTCCCGGCGGCGGGAGCAGCGCTCCCTTCTGGATGAGCCGCAGTGGTCTGATCGTCGGAGTCTCCCAAAACGGCCAAATCGATCCATTGGTTCCGGGCTTTCCCGAACTTCGTGCGGTCTTATGGCGGAATGGCGGCATGACTGATCTCGGGACGCTGGAAGGAGGATACGAAAGCTGGGCCTACGCCGTGGACAGCAGAGGCGAGGTCGCAGGCATGTTCACCAATACCACGGCCGATCCGAATTCGATGTTCGGTTCAGGGTATCAGACACGGGCTTTCGTCTGGCAGGACGGGGTGATGCAGGACCTGGGTACTTTGGGCGGAACTAATGCCTGGGCATTTCTCATCAACGAGCGGGGACAGGTTGTTGGTTGGTCGTATCTGAGTTCTGTTCCGAACAGCGGATGCTGGGGAGGATTTCCAACGATAAATATTGCCACTGGCTCCTTCATTTGGGACAAACAGAACGGCATGAGGAATCTCGGTAGCCTCGGAGGCATGTGCACAACCGCCATGGCCATCAACAACCGGGGCCAAATCGTTGGAATATCCAGCTTCGAGGGTGAGGCAACCTGGCATGGCTTCCTGTGGGACGGTTCAATGCACGACTTGGGTGGCTCATTAGGGGGGAGCTTCTCGCAAGTGTACGGCATCAGCGAAGCCGGCGACGTTGTCGGCTTCGCCAGTCTCGCAGGAGATACAACCTACCATGCAGCCCTGTGGAGAGGTATCGGGAAGATCACGGATCTTGGAGTCATCGGCGGAAATTTTCCCTGCAGCTCCGCACACTCGATTAACGCCAAAGGGCAGGTGGTGGGTGAGGCCACGGATTGTGGCTTTACGTTTCATTCATTCTTGTGGGAGGATGGCTCACTTTTCGACCTGAACGACCTGATTCCGCCCTCTCCTCTAGTACTGGCGAGCGCCCAAACGATCAACGATCGAGGAGAAATCGCCGGCACCGCATTCGACGCTAGCTTCAACGGGCACGCCTTCCTGCTCATCCCGTGCGATGAGAATCATCCCAGCGTTGAGGGCTGCGACTACTCCCCGGTGGACCCCACGGCAATTGCACAAAGCGAGAAAAACCAAAAGCCGGAGGCGGCTTTGCCTGCGAATGTTCGTTCTCTGTATCAGCAGCAACGCCAACTTCGGTACATTCGGCGCCGTGGCGCGAAGGCCCCGGTAATGGCGCAGAGCGATCAGTTATCGCGATGAACAGGGTCGTCACTGATTTCGCTACGCTACCGAAACGTTAGGAGGAGGCTTGGAAGACGTATGAAATCATCGGTGCGCTTCACGTTTCTTGCTCTTTGCCTCATCCTCGTCGCTGCACATTCAGGGTGTGGGAGCCCGCAAACGGCTTCCATGGCCACGAAGAGGACACTGACGGGACAGTGCATTGGTCGGGTTCAGAATGGCGCCGCCAATCAGTGCGGTTCGGTTCAAGACCTCACAGGATGTCCCGCCGGGCAGGCGGCAATAAAATCGACGTACGCGAGTGACTCTTGTGTGCCGCCTGGACCGGCCGCATTCGTGGACGCCTCACGACCGTGTGGCGGCACAGAGCCCACCGGCCTCACTGTTCTCGGGAACTGTGGAGCAAAATCTAGCCACGCATCCTCGATTGCAGGTGCGCCAGACTCACATGAATGACTGTCCTCCTACGTCGGTCGATCCTCGGGGAGCTAGGCCCGAATGTAAAGGCTCAGAATCGGTCTGCACCGGGAAGACAAAAGGAGACGGAAGATTAAGGGTCTAAGAAGTCGTCGAGGGACTCTGGCGGGGAATTTATGCAACCGATCGTGCGCTTGATCATTCTTCTTTCGTGCCTCACCACCATTGTGATTTTGTCTCAGTGCGACGGCGGGTCACGGTCATCGATTCCGCCGCTGACAATCATACCGGCCTCCTTGCCTAACGGCACTTTAGGAGCGCTCTATAGCCAAACCATTCAGGCGGACGGCGGGGTTGCGCCTTTCACCTGGGTGGTAAGCGCGGGCACGTTGCCTAATAAGCTTAGCTTTGCTCCTCGCGGGGGTAACACTGCGACGATCTCCGGTACTCCGGATACGGCAGCACAGGCAGTCGCGTTCACCATCAAGATCACGGATTCCGCCAACCAGTCGGCCACTCAGTCTTACACGGTTTCCATGCTTGCAGAGCCAGACACTCTCAGTTTCTCGCCTGCTGCGGGTTTGAGTTTCAGCCCGCAGCTTATCGGAACTGCGAGCACCACGCAGTCCGCCACGCTGACCAATACTGGCAGTTCTCCGGTCGTGATCAACGGCGTCACGGCCAGCGGAGATTTCAGCCAAAGCAATACATGCGGTTCGAGAGTGGCGGCGGAAGCGAACTGCACGATCACGGTGACTTTTACTCCCAGCCAGCCGGGACCAACCGGCGCCTCCATTACGGTCACGGACGACACTGCCGGCAGTCCCCACTCACTCCCATTAAGCGGCATCGGCTTGACTACGGGGCCTAATGCCACCCTGTCGGCTGGCAGCCTGTTTTTTGGCTCCGTGGGTGTCGGCACAACCAGCAGGCCCCTGTCCATCATCCTGAGCAATTACGGCACAACGTCGCTGGCCATCGCGGGCATTGCCGCTACCGCTAGCTTCGGCGAGACCGATACCTGCGGTGCAAGCCTCGCTTCGGGAGCGAATTGCACGATCAATGTCACGCTCGCGCCCAGTACCACAGGCAGCGTAACGGGCACGCTCTCGATCACTGACAACGCCCCCGGCAGTCCACGGGTTGTCTCCCTCAGTGGGACCGGTGCTCTCGGCCACGGGTCAGGATATTGCACCAGAAATCCGGGGTCCAGCGCACTGGATGGCTCCTGTTTTCACGGCGGAAATCCTCAAACTAATTGCACAGTGATTTCTGAGCCGACAAGTTGTCCCGTCGGAGCGCAGGCCATAATGCCAACCATTGTGGTAGGCAGCTGTGTGTATGTGAAAGCCGTCCACTACACCGACGCGGGGAGGCTATGCCCTTAGTCTGAGAGTCACAGTTCTCGGGCGAAACATGCGTTGCGACACTCGGGTGTTGTAGCTAGCACAACAAGTGAGAACAAACAACCTCGTCATCCAGGGCGGCCCCGAGCGCGAGTGAAACTGCGCCACGCCAAACTGGGAAGTGCTGCAACCGCGATGAAGCGTTCAGGCTACGCAGTCGGTCACGTTAAATCGCCGTCTCCTGGGGCGCCGCCGCAACACTACGATCACACATCCGAGGCCAAATCACCTGGCAATCCCACGTGATTTTGGAGCAGTGTCCCGTCTTGGAGTAGATTCGATGGCTTTCGCAAATTCTCGAGACCTCATCGACACACAATGGAAAATCCTAGACACACTAATTCCTGAACCGGGGCGTCGTGAGGATCGACGTGCGGTCTTGAACGGTGTTCTGTGGGTACTGCGGACGGGCGCTCCATGGGCAGACGTTCCCGAGCGTTATCCGTCTTACCAGACTTGCCATCGCCGATTCCAACAATGGGTCCGCTCTGGAGTGATGAAAGGAGTTCTAGAAGCTCTGGCCATCGATCTCAAAACCCGCGGTGCTCTTGATGTAAAGGAAGCCTTCATCGACGGGAGCTTCGCACCCGCCAAAAAAGGGGCACCGAAGTAGGAAAGACAAAACGCGGCAAGGGAACCAAAATCATGGCAGTGGCGGACCGGCACGGTCTTCCCGTTGCCGTGTGCGTTGAAAGCGCTACGCCGCATGAAGTGAAGCTAGCCACTACCGCACTTGTCCAAAGTGATTGTCCCGGACGCGCCGCAGAATTTGATCGGGGACAATGCTTATGACTCAGACAAATTGGACGCAGAACTTCGGCAATACGGAATCGAACTAATCGCTCCCCACCGTTGCAATCGAAGAAACAAAACGCAAGATCTTCGGCGCATGCGCCGGTATCGGCGCCGCTGGAAGATTGAAAGACTGTTTGCCTGGCTACAAAACTTCCGCAGGTTGGTCGTCCGCTACGAACGATATGCTGAAAACTTTCTTGGGATGCTCTACCTCGGCTGCTGCTTAATTCTGTTGAGGCATTTGTGAGATGGCTTCTAAACTAAATCGGCTCGCATCGCGCACGGGAAAATTGGCCACGGCTCCGGCGTCGATTGCCTTTGCAGACTCCGATGCATTCGACGCTGTTCGCACTGGGACTGACCTCGCAGATGAAGCGTGTGGTCAGGAGCGACGAGGCTTGCTGGTTGGTCCCGAGACGGGATTGAACAATAGTTAACACGCGTGGCAAAGTTCCGGAAACTCAAAATACCGATAGGATGGATCGCTTGAACGTGTCGTGTTAGTCCCTTCGTGCTTCGCGAAGGTGTTATTGTTCTGGCGAACCAGCCAAGGATCTGATCAGTTTGCTTACGCTGTGAGCGACGCTGAACGACTCTGCCACAGAGATCGTATCGAGCAGTCCAAGTCCGCACGTCGCAGTGATCATCGCGCGCTGAGCAAATTTCTGCGGATCGCCAGCCAGGGAGGCTGCTTTCAACCAGCGAATAAAGATGGTCGCTGAATCGACAGCGTTCAGACCTGGGCGAGTGGGGACTATTCCGTAGGCAACCGCTCCACCCTGGTTCATGAAGTCGAGCGCATGCCAGTCGGCAAAAAACCGGTCCAGTCCCTCATGGGCGTCGAACGAAAGGATATCCGGCTTAACGCGGCACATACGCTCGAATGGACGCGCTGCGCAGCAATGCAGTCCCGCATAGGCTCCACGAATTCGAGCGTCCTCCAGTGTGGCCGCCAAAGCGTTGAGCCGGTGCTCCTCTGAGACGCCGTTCGCCACAGGTAGGTCCAGGCACAAGGCTGGTTCGTCAACAAAGAGCAGCACAGGCAGCCCAGCAGATCTGAGGCGATTAATCTGCCAGGCGATGATCTGTGACACATGAAATGCGACGGCTGCAAAAAGTGCTGGATCGGATAGGAAGGGCCGGCCCTTGTGGAAGAGATAGGCCGACAGCGTGATGGGGCCCTCGATCTGGCCCTTGACGGCGACTGCGGAACTAAAGAGACCAGATGACAGAGCTTCTTCGAACGCACCAAAGCCTGCTGCGTTGGCCGGCGTCAACTCACCACTACTCCGGTGAAGGATTTCCAGCACCGAATTGAGTTGGCCTTCTTTTACCTGATAACCGTAGCCTTCGTTGCGAGGCTCAATCAGCTCTTCCACAACACCGAGGCCTTGGCCGACGATACTCTCCCGTTCCGAGAGTTGAGGCAACTGAGGCCAAAAGGGAACTTCTGGCGAAAATTCGGCGACTGACCGAATTGCCGATGTAGTGGATGTAAGAGGCAGACTGCCAATGCCCGTGACCGCGCCTGCCGCGACGAAAGGGGCTCGGCTGGTGTGAGATGGAATAACTGTGGGTTGCACGATTTCAATTCTCCGCAGAAAGCCTTGCCGTGAAGCTCTTTCGAGCTAAGTAGCATTCTCAAGACGGCACATCGTCTTTACGGTGGAGCGACCGCGCCGATTTTCGCCAGAGTTTTCTCTCGCGCGCTTGCGGACTTCAAAGGAACCTTCAACCGCATCATGACGTGAGTGATTTCACCCTCCAGAGTTGAGCCCGCCAATCGCTATAATAAAAGAGGCGTCCTTCGGTGCGGAAGTGTGGCAGAGCTAGAGTAGAACGAAAGCACGTCGTTGAACTAAAAGAGTGAATTTCGGCCAAGTGCTTCTAGGCTTCGCGGGGACGTTGCCAAAATCGGGACGCTAAAGGCCAACAGGAAAAAATGACGAGAGCCGATCAACATCCTCTTGAAAAGATTCTCGAGAGTCGAATTGCCATCATCGATGGAGCGATGGGCACTACGATCCGCACCTATGGCATGACGGAAGCGGACATCCGCGGAGAGCGGTTCAAGAACTCGGCGAAGGGCCTGCTGAACAACGGTGACCTCTTCTCCCTGACGAAGCCAGAGATGATCGGTGACATCCACCGCCGATTTCTGGAAGCAGGGGCGGACATCATCGAGACGAACACCTTCGGCGCCACCAGCATCACTCAGAGTGAATTCTTTGTCGACGATCCGCGGGAGCAGGGCAGCCGGAAGGATCCCGCATTTTATCAGAAGGTCATCGAAGATCCGTTCCTCGGCAGCGTGGCTTGGGATATCAATGAGCAATCGGCGCGGCAGTGCCGTGAGTGGGCCGATCATGTTGGCACTGCAACCTCGCGTCAGCGGTTCGTGGCGGGGTCGATCGGGCCCCTGACCGTATCTCTTTCGAACTCTCCCGATGCCGATGATCCAGGCTTCCGGGTGGTCACGTTCGATCAGGTTAAGACCGCCTACATGCAGCAGGTGCGCGCCCTAATCGCCGGCGGCGTAGACCTGCTCTTGGTCGAGACAATCTTCGACTCTCTGAACGCCAAGGCGGCTCTTGTCGGCATCCGTGAAGTGTTCGATGAAAACGGCAAGAAGTTGCCGGTAATGATCTCGGCGGCGGTGGGGCGTGGCGGCGAGACGATGATCTCGGCGCAGACGACTGAGGCGTTCTGGAACGCGGTGCGGCACGTGAGACCGTTGTCGGTGGGCCTCAACTGCTCTCTCGGGCCTGATCTCATGTATCCGTTCCTAGAGGAGCTCTCGGAGAAGGCCGACGTGGCGATCTCGTGCTACCCAAATGCTGGGTTGCCGAATCCCCTCTCGAAAACCGGGTTCGACCTGGGGCCTCAGGACATGGCGCGTTATCTGGGGGATTTTGCACGGGCAGGGCTGATCAATATCGCCGGCGGATGTTGCGGCAACACGCCCGAGCACATCGCGGCTATCGCCAAAGCGCTCGAAGGCCAGCCTCCGCGAAAGTGGAGGAAGCAGCCCACTGAGGAGTCCCTCGCCAATCAGATTGAGAGTCGAGTGTGAGCGTGTCTGATAGCGCGATCGCGGTCGAGCACACTCCGACGAAGCCGCTCCGTCTCTCGGGATCGCAGCCATTCACCCAACAGTCGGGCGTCTTCATCATGATCGGTGAGCGAACCAATGTGGCCGGTTCACCCAAGTTCGCGAAGTTGATCAAACAAGGCAAGTATGAAGAGGCGGTCAGCATCGCGCGGCAGCAAGTCGAGAACGGAGCCAATGTCCTCGACATCTGCATGGACGAGGGCATGATCGACGGGGTCACGGCCATGACACGCTACTTGCAGTTGCTGGCGAGTGAACCGGAAGTTGCCAAGGTGCCCTTTATGGTGGACTCCTCAAAATGGGAGGTCATCGAGGCTGGGCTGAAGTGCCTGCAGGGCAAGGGCATCGTCAATTCGATTTCGCTGAAAGAAGGCGAAGACAAGTTTCGCAAGAACGCCGCCACCGTCCTCAAATATGGGGCGGCAGTGGTGGTGATGGCCTTCGACGAAAAGGGTCAGGCAGCGACTTACGAGGACAAGATCCGCGTGTGCGAGCGCGCCTACCGGATCCTGGTCGACGAGGTTGGTTTTCCGCGCGAAGACATCATTTTCGATCCGAATATCCTTACCGTTGCCACTGGCATGGAGGAGCACAACAACTACGCAGTTGACTTCATCAACGCCACGCGCTGGATCAAAGCCAATCTGCCGCATGCCAAGGTTAGCGGCGGCGTGTCTAACATCTCCTTCAGCTTCCGAGGCAATAACAAGGTGCGCGAGGCAATGCACTCTGCCTTTCTTTATCACGCCATCACGGCGGGCATGGACATGGGTATCGTGAATGCCGGGATGCTCGAGGTGTATGAGGAGATTCAGCCTGAACTGAAAGTGCTGGTCGAGGACGTGCTGCTAAACCGCCGTCCCGACGCGACCGAGCGGTTGGTGGAGCTCGGCGAATCGCTCAAGGGCGCGGGCGCAGTCGTGAGTGAAAAGAAGGCCGAGGAGTGGCGCAGTGGCACGGTCGAGGAGCGTCTTTCTCACGCGCTGGTTAAGGGAATAGATACGTACATTGAGATCGATGCCGAGGAAGCTCGCGTCAAACTGGGCCGCCCTCTATTGGTGATCGAAGGCCCACTGATGGCCGGCATGAGTGTAGTCGGTGATTTGTTCGGCGCCGGCAAAATGTTCTTGCCCCAGGTGGTCAAGTCCGCCCGCGTGATGAAAAAGGCCGTGGCGCACCTCACGCCCTTCATGGAGGCCGAGAAAGATGCGATGGCCGCATCTGGCCAAGCGGTCAGGGCACAGGGAAAAATCGTACTGGCGACCGTCAAAGGTGACGTTCACGACATTGGCAAGAACATCGTCGGCGTCGTACTCGCCTGCAATAACTACGAGGTCATCGACATGGGGGTGATGGTCCCCTGCGAAAAGATCCTCGAACGCGCCAAGGCAGAACAGGCGGACCTGATCGGACTCAGCGGGTTGATCACTCCGTCTCTGGACGAAATGGTGCACGTGGCCCGTGAGATGGAGCGTCAGGGCTTCAAGTTGCCGCTGCTTATCGGCGGCGCAACCACGAGCCGTGCGCACACCGCGGTTAAGATTGCGCCGCACTACAGCGAGCCTGTGGTTCACGTACTGGATGCCAGCCGGGCGGTGCCCGTGACGACCAGCCTTCTGAGCGATGAGGGAAAACCGGCGTTTGTGGCACAGCATCGCGCCGATTACGAGGCACTCCGCAAGGCCCATTCCGCGCCGCGCCTTTCGATCGTCACCCTTGAGACGGCACGAAAAAGACGAACCCCTATCGAGTGGCGGCCAGAAGACCTGCCAACACCAGCGTTTACCGGTGTGCGCGTGCTGGACAACTTTCCACTGGCGACGCTGCGTGATTTCATCGACTGGACGCCGTTCTTCCATACCTGGGGACTGAAGGGCGTTTATCCTCGTATTCTTGAGCACGATGGACAGGGTGCACAAGCACGTCAGATCTTTGCCGAAGCCAATGCTCTTCTGGATGTCATCATCGAGAAGAAGTTGATTACGGCACGAGGGGTATACGGCTTCTTTCCCGCCAGCGCGGTGGGCGACGATGTCGAGTTGTACACGAACGACACCCGTAAGGAGGTCCTCGAACGATTCCACTTCCTCCGCCAACAATCAAACAAGGAAGGCAATGAGCCGTGCCGATCGCTCGCGGACTTTATCGCACCGAAGGAAACAGGGTTGCCCGATCATATCGGTGCGTTCGCGGTCACCAGCGGGATCTGCTTGAAGGAACTGTGCGACGGGTTCAGGGCCAAGCACGACGACTACAACGCGATCATGGCGGAGGCGATCGCCGATCGACTGGCTGAAGCGTTCGCCGAATGCCTGCACAAGCGAGTGCGGGATGAATGGGGTTACGGTCGTGAAGAAGGCCTGAGCAATGAGGATCTCATCCAAGAAAAGTACCGCGGCATCAGGCCGGCCGCAGGGTACCCGGCATACCCGGATCACACGGAGAAGGGCACACTTTGGCGTTTGCTCGATGTGCAGGCGAACACCGGGATGTTGATTACTGAGTCGTTTGCGATGTGGCCCGGATCGAGCGTTAGTGGGCTTTACTTTGCCCACCCGGAATCGCGATATTTCAGCCTCGGTAAGATCGACCGCGATCAGGTCGCCGACTATCACGAACGCAAGGGGATCAGCGTGGCAGAAGTCGAAAGATGGCTCGGGCAAAACCTGAACTACGATCCTGCCGAATAGTATTCGGCCCGTTGCGCTAGCGGACGTCCCAGGGTGGGGAATTTAGCGCCCCGACCCTCCGCAGAGTTTCCGGTGGTTGATCCCGCTGTGGCGCTGTTCCCGGCGGGCGCAGCTAGCACAAAGGCCGAAGGCGGCAGTCCCCCCACGGTAGCCGCATCTCCGGCCTTCAATGCATAGGGCCCGCTGAACAGCATCACGCGAGGCTGCTCAGCTTGCCCCTTCGGTTGGACGCCTAACCAGCGCCCTCCCCCCGAATCGAATAAGTCGCCAGGCAATCCTTGACTCGTCGTCGAACCCAACATCACGGTGCGCAGAAGAGCGCGTCACATACCATCCACCACGCCGGATTGAACTGGAATCCCCACCCACAAACCGCGCAACTCGTGCTCTGCTTACAGAAATCGGAAAAGGAGAAAGATCTTTCTCTCGGAGAAGAAAGACTTATTCGGACGTTACAAACGACTCCGAAGTTCCCGTTTGAGTTGGCTGGGAGCCGTCTGCTTTGACCGCCCCCAACTTCCCTGCACCCGTAAAAGCGAAAAGCGCCGCGAAAGTGGCTCACGAGCTGAAAAGATTTTTTAGCGGGGCGCGGCCCCAGGGCCCGTCGGACGGTTCTGGCCGAATCGGTAGCCCATTTAACTTTCCCGCGAAACGGGGGTGGCTCTTGGCCACGGCAGTTGGGTGCTTCCGCGCAGAGGATCCGGGTTGGGGGGCTTTAGCAGCGTCGAACGATGCCTGGTTCGATACGAAATCCTTAATTCGTTTTGTGCGAGGGGAATGCAGGTACGCTATCGATGGTCGGCGTTCACCTTTTCGAGAGCAGCATCGCACCGTGAAATTTCGTTTGTAATCTTGTCCGGTTGTGAGGCATCCCACCGTGCGAGCGGCGCTTTCTGCTTCAGGAGCCGCCAAATATCAAGGCTCTTTCGATAGCAGGACCGGGCTTGGTGCCAACTCGCGATCCTCGAAGTTTCGAGGCCGCCGGGTTGCAGGGCTAAACGCGAATAGGTTTCCCCCAAGGCGGCGTAGGCGTAGGCAAGGTCTGGCGCCTTGTAGTAAGTGTCGGCCTGGTCGGCGCCTGCCAAACTCTCCATGATCCGAAGGGCTTTGCGAGCGGATTCAATGCCCTCAGCCGGCTTGCCCTCAGCGGCAAGAGCCTTGCCGATACCCATGTAGCACTTGCCGAGGTAGCGCATCGCCACCACGTCATGGGCGTCCGACGAAGTAAGTTCCTGGTATCCCGCCAGGGCGAACTGGTAGTGAGCTAAAGCTTGCGCGGGAACGCCCTTCTCAGCGAGGTAATATCCAATCTGGTGCTCGGATTGGAAAAGGAATTGTCGCAGCGTGGCATTCTGCGCATCGGACTTTACCAACCGCGCCATGATGTCGCGCGCTTGTTTCTGAAGGGAAAGCGCGGAGTCTAAATCGCCCTGCAAGTACACAACCTCCGCCATATAGTCGTGCACCCCCGCAAGGTTGGTTTGCACTTGTTTCTGGAGCGCCGGAGAACCTCGGGTAATGGCTTCGCGGATGGCCACGGACTTACGAAAATAATCCAGCGCGGTCGCTAGATTACCCATGTCGGCAAGAGTCGCAGCCATCGCGAAATAGGTCCCAGCAACCGCTTCTTGGGTTTCCGGGTCGTCTTTTTGCTCCACCGCCAGCCGCTCGGCGATGAGGTACGCGCGTTGGAGAGCTTCCAGTGCGGCGCCAAAATCATTTGTGGCTCCCAGGCTGAAGCCAAGTTTCGCGTATATGGTAGCCAAGGCCACACGATCGTCGGGGGTACCCCGATCCTCATCCGCCAGCTTGAGTCGGAGGCGGAGGGAATTGCGATAGCTTTCAATGGCTCCGGCAGTGTCGCCGAGATTTGCGAAGCGGGGGTTCCCTTGGACGTCACCCACTCTCTCATACGCCGATGCCAATTCCCGCGTCAGGGAAGGATCATTGCCACCCTCCGCTGATAAGCTGTCGAGGTATTGCCGTGCGCGATCGACGAGAAGCTTACGCGCCGACGTTGATCCGGGAAGGTCGCGAATGCTGTCGTGGATTTCAAACATCAGCGAATTGGCCATCGCTCGGACGTCGTTGAAACGCCGCTCCGCGCGGGCCTTTTCCTGACGAGCCAATTCCGCCTGCCGCTGGGCGGCGCGAGCTTCGCGGAAGGTTACGATGAGAGCGGCCACCAACACGACCGCTACGACCGCGGCCGCTAAAACGCTCGCTCTATGACGAGCAAAAAATTTCGACGCCCTGTAGCGCGCAGTGTCCTTGCGGGCAATTACCGGCAGGTTCTGAAGGTGCCGTCGAATGTCCCCGGCAAACTGTTCTACCGAGCTGTACCGGTTCCGGGCTTCCTTGCGCAACGCCATCAGAACGATATTGTCCAAATCGCCGCGCAGGCCCTTGTTATGCCCCTTCGATGGGGCATTCCGCACCGGGGTCATTGTTCCCGGTGTTCCTATATCTTTTCCAGTTTTGCGGTCGCCGGCGATCATCCTACTCACCGCGCTGCTCGGCCGCTCCGGTTCGACTTCACAGACCGCCCGAGCGAGTTCATGCGGAGTGCGGCTGGCGAGCCGATAAGGGCTGCGACCGGTTAGTAATTCGTACAGGACCACTCCGAGGGAATACACGTCGGAGGCGGTTGTGATCGACTCTCCCTTGACTTGTTCGGGGCTGGCATATCCGGGAGTGAGCGCCCGGAACACCGTCATCGTTGCCTCGGCGCCTCCACTGGAGGGGTCAAGCAGCTTGGCAATTCCGAAATCGAGCAGCTTTGGCGTTCCGTCGGCGCCGACCAGGATATTGCCCGGCTTGATGTCGCGATGGATGATCAGGCGCTGGTGCGCATACTGAACCGCCTGACACACCTGCAGGAACAGGTTCAGCCGGCCCTCGCTGCCCAACTGGTGATGGTCGCAGTACTCGTCGATCGGCTCTCCTTCGATCAACTCCATCACGAAGTAAGGAGCTCCGTCCCGGGTAGTACCACCGTCCAACAAACGCGCGATGTTCGGGTGGTCCAAGCTGGCCAGAATCTGGCGTTCGTTCTTGAAGCGGCTGACAATGAACCCTGAATCGTGCCCGGCATGAACAAGCTTGACTGCGACCTGTTTCTGATACTGATCGTCGGCCCGCACCGCTCGGTACACGGTGCCCATCCCGCCTTCGCCGATAGGTTCGACAATTTCGTAGGGACCGATGCGGTAGCCGATCCTCGGGTCAGTGTCGGCGCGAGAAGTGGCGCCATCGGCCTCGAGCGTCGCGCGGAGCAGGTCCGTTCCAGCGTGCTGCTCTGCGGCCAGCAGCGGCTCGACCTCAGCACGAAGAGAAGGATCGCCCGCACACGCCGCGGCCAGGTACGCGGCGCGTCGCGAACGATCCAACTCGAGGACGTTCCCGAGTACTTCCTTGATCTGCTGCCAGCGTTCGGGGGTCATGATGTCAAAAAGCCTTGCGCGTCATCTCGTTGAAGGCTCCGGTGGTGATCGGTGCATTGCCGAGCACAGAGGCGACCTGTCAAGCGGCGCGCGCCGCAAACAACAGGGGCAGGCCCATCGCGGGCCTTGCGGTCTCCGCCAGTCCAGCGGGTCAGGAGTCGGGCTACCTGGATTGAAGAAGCCGAAAGCACGGCGCCTCTCATTCTGGGGGGAAGAGGGCCAGTCGAATAAGGTAACCCGCTTTGAAGCAGGCGTCAATTCTCGATCAATCGGGCCACAAACTGCTTATCCTATGCCTGGCGCGCCGCCAGTTTTGTGAGCCGTCTCCCCAGAGTCATGACTCCCTGTTCGCTTAATTTGGTGTAGGAGCCAAGCTCGCGCGGTAGCCCAATCTCTTTTGACTGTCGCAGGGGAGACTTTCAGCACCTCTGAAGTCTCCTCGATGGAGAGGCCGCCAAAGTATCTCAGTTCCACGATACGGCTCTGCTGTAGATCGAGTTTCTCAAGCTCATTCAGCGCATCGTCTAACAACACCAGATCCACGTTTCTGGCTTTCGCTGGCACGGCTGCTTCATCCAGGGCGACCTTGTATCCCCCCTCCCGCTTCGCCGCCCGCCGCCCGCGCGCATATTCGACCAGGATCTGTCGCATCAACTGGGAGCAAATCGCAAGAAAGTGGGCGCGGTTCTCAAATTGCACATTGCCCCTCTTTTTCAGGCGAAGATAGGCCTCATGAACCAGGGCGGTACTCTGGATGGTGTGGTCCGAGCGTTCCTTGCGCAGCTGTTGGTGAGCCAGCCGGCGGAGTTCGTCATAGACGAGAGGCAGCAGAACGTTGAGGGCCGCCTGATCCCCCGCTTTCCATTGATCCAAGAGCTCAGTGATTTGCTTCGGTTGAACTTCGGGCATGCAATCCCCGCTCCCCCGGCGGAGGCGTTCTGCGAAAGATATTCCGAACTCGATCCGAAGTCAACGAGTTGGAAGACCGAAAGTGACCGAACTCCCTTGTCAATCAAGGTTACAAACCTTCCTGCGTGGCCGGAGAATTGTTCTGAAATTCGGGCGTATCAACTACCGATTTAGCCAGCGACTGACTACAAAGATCTGCTCCAACGTGGCGGGCTCGTCCGCGATAATTTCTTCGACTTCCAGTTCATTGAAAAGGTTCATAATCGCTGGCCGGCGCCGGCAACGACATGGTACTCCAGCGTCTGGGGCAAAGCTTTGCCCGTTTATACGGTAAAGGAGGCTTGCTCGTCACCGATATTGATCTCCCTGCTGCTACCGGCGTTCTGGCAGCGCCGCAAATACGCGTAGACTCGGGCTGCGGCGGCGACAGATTCTGGCTGATTCTGGCTATTGCGCCGACGCGGGGAAAATCGGCAGCTTGGCGATGTCTCTTGGTTCGTGCTGGATGACAACTATGGCGTGCAGGTTTCTCGCGATATCCTTGAAACGCGCAAGCGATGCGAGCGACTGGCTACGATCAGTGTTGAATGACGGCACACCGTTAGTGACATAGTTATCCCGAAAATGCGCGACATCGCCAGACAACAAGACATATCCCGTGAGGGCAAGCTTCACTAACAAACCGTGATGGCCCGGCGTGTGTCCCGGCAGGTCGAGCATCACTACCGTTCCATCGCCAAAAACATCCTTATCACCCCTAACACCTTCTACCAGGCCACCGCCGCTGATCCAATGTTCAAGCGGTTTGGCGAAGGGGTTGCTGGGCTTGCGCAATGCGTCGAGGTCACCCTGCCCAATCAGCAGCTGCGCCTGTGGAAAAGCAGCGGCTTGCCCTGTATGGTCATCGTGGTAGTGGCTGATCCCAATTAAGCGAATAGCAGCAGGGGATATGCCGATCTTCGCAAGTTGCCCAACCAGTGTGATTGAAAGAGTTTCGCCTGTGGATGCTTTCCCCTTAAGCGGCAGCTCAACGTCATCTGCCGTCAGTCCGGTATCCCATAGCATGTAGGTTTCACCATGCTTGATCAGATAACAGCTCGCCGTCAGCACTTTCGACCGCCCGATGTAAGCATACGTATCAGAGTACATATTAAGATCATCGACGTTGATAGTTCCGCAGTCCAGCCGCCACAGCGTGACCTGAGCTGATGCCGCTGACGCTCCCGTCGAGCTCAAGAAGACACTCAGCAGCAACAGTATCCAATTCCTCAAGCTGCACTCCTCTGAAGTATAGTACGGCATGTTCTACTGCCTTTTAGCAGGTGACCAAGGAACCTCGAACTTCGCGAATGACCTTCAGCAGAAAGTCTACGTGCTCCTAGCTTAGCGATGGTTGACACTGCACCCCCGAAGCACCCTTTTCCCATGGATGTTCGTGCCCGACAGGAACACCCGCACGAGGTCTGGCCGAACCGGCCGAGTATCGCCTTCGCGAGTTGCGCCTGATCGTAGTTCTTGACATACGCGTCGAGGTCCGGAGAAATCAATGGTTCCATTTTCCGAGCGACCAGCGTCGGTGACCTATTCGGACAGTCAATCGAGCGGGTTGGTTCCTTCTGTTGCTTTGAAGGACCATAGCCAAGCTCGCCCGTCTCCTTCATTCACACCGTACAGCACCTCTCCGTAACTTACCAGCCGTTTCAGCACGACCACCACCGATGCCTTTAGGTCTTTGTGTCTCGCAAACAGGGCAGGGTTGTCTTGTCGGATCCTGTCACATAGCTCACGAACGGTAAGCGGTTGGGAATCCTCCTTCAGTATGCGACGGCAGGTTTCGGTGAGCCCAGGATGAGAGCGCTCGCCGACGCCGTGTTCATGTTTGCGGAGCAGGCGCTTCAGTTCTTGGTTGAGAATGTCGGAGCCTGAAATATCGGCAAGGCCAGCGAGTGGGTGCCGGACCAATCTGATTCGTTTCAGAAGCGTCGTCTGCTCAAGCAACAGCAGTTGCAAATGGTGCTGTAACCGTCCGATAACGTGGCCTGTGTCTTCGACAGTGGTGGCTAAGGCGGGGACGGGTTCGGCAGAAGATCGTGGTGGTAACGCAGTATTGGACAGAGCAACGTGTGCTGACATCGACTGTTCCGCTGACCTCAACTACGTAGTTCCTCGTAACAACTGTTCACCTTATACTTTTGCAGCTATTAGTCCGAACATTCCAGGTCTCAAATCACTTCGACCACGGCGGCACAATGCCCATCATCCTCGCGTACGCTACAAGCTGGCCCATGTGCTCGTTGTTATGGACGATGATTCGCAGGAAAATATCGTCCACTGTCGTGTCTGTGTTGAAGATTTTCGTTTTTCGCTGCAGATCCGTGGGCGTTGCAGCAGCGCGAGCCTCTTTCACCGCCTCCAACGAGCGCTTCAGCCAGCCAATCACGTCGGCCTTGGAAGTCACCGTCGTTCCCATGCCGTCCTTAAGGTCAGAGGGCATTTTGGATCCGATCGCGTTCAGCATCAGGAAATTTGCTCGCACGATGTGCATATACACTTCACTAGTGGAGCGGACTCCGGTCGCCGGCCGCCACGCGAATTTGTCTTGCGGCATCGCCTCGGCCAGAGAGATTAATTGCCCTGACACGTGATTCCATTCGCCCTCGTATCCCTGAAACACATCGGGCGCCTCTTGAGCGAACAACATCGAAGCGTTAATTAATAACCACAGCAACGCGGCTCCTACTAATTTTGTTTGCATAGGGCAGTTCCTCCTATAGGCCGATTAAGATGGACCTGAGCCGGTTTAGACGGCTGTCCGCTGCTAACGGCAACAAATGACAGCTCCTACTCGGCAAAACCCTCCATACCGATCCACAGCTGCGCCAGGAGTTGCAGATTCTTCTTGTACGTACGAGTGACTGTGAACTCCTTCCCCCCACGCACACGGAGCACATACTCGCCCGTGGACCACGGATGAATCTCTTCAACCAATGCTGCGTTCACCAGGACAGATCGATGAATTCGCACAAACCCGTGCCGGGTGAGTTTTTCCTCAATGGTCGAGATAGACTCTCGCAGCGTGTACGAACTTGAAGTATGGAATAACAAGACATACTTTCCTTGGGCTTCCACCGCGATAACATCCGCCGGGTCCATGAAGAAAATTCTCCCCTTAGCCTTGATCGCAATGCGCGCAGCCGTCCGCGTCGCAAGCGTCCGTTTCTGGGGAGGCAGCGGCAGTTCCTCGTACGCGTCCTTAGCGACTTCACGAATATGCGGATCGCCGTTATCCAAGAGACCTCCATTCCCGGTTTCGTTAATGCTCCACGTGCGCGAGTCCATCGTGACCTGCACGGCAGCTAATCGGCGTCTACCTCCAGTTCATCTTGCTTCCTCGACATCCTCAGGCTCTCGCTGCTGTTGGGCGCCGTGTCTCCACTGGCTGACTTCAGCTTCGCCTATCAGGGCTTGCTGCTCAAGCCGGCAGAGAAGAAACCATAGCCGGTAAGAGAGACACCCCGCGCTTGAAAACATCGGCCCATTCTCTCGCACTGCGGTGTGTCCGTAACTGACTGGGGCCGCCGTTCCATTTCGTATCAGGGCGCAATTTCGGCATATTTCTGATAAACTTTCGCAAAGAACTTCCGTATATCGTCAAGCAGGAGATCGGGCTGTTCCAGAGCCGCGAAATGTCCTCCTCTCGGCATCTTTGTGTATTGCACAACATCATAGGTCTGCTTAATCCAGCTAAGCGGAGTGGCGTACACCTCCTTCGGAAAATCCGCGTAGGCGACGGGAGTCTCTAACTTTGGCAGAGGCGCTGCCTGTTCTCGCGAGATCCGGTCTTCGCGATAGATCCGCATCGCAGAACCCACCGTATCAGTCACCCAGTAGAGGGTGACATCGGTCAAAAATGTGTCGCGGTCTACCGCGGCAAGAAAGTCCCCGTCGTTATCGGTCAGAATTTGAAACTTATCCACCATCCAGGCTAACCACCCGACAGGAGAGTCAGTCAGGGCATAGGCGAGAGTTTGCGGTTCACTGGCTTGGAGGTTGAAGAAGCTGCTTTCGCCCCGTTGAAAAAATGAAAACCGTCTTCGTTCCAGGTCGCTCATCTGTGCAATCGCCTCTTGGCTCGGCGGAGCCGCATAAAGAAGGTTCAGGTGGAGTCCGATTACATGGGCAGGTGCAGTGCGAGCGATATCTTGGGCTATGGTAGAACCCCAGTCACCGCCCTGGATGCCGTATCGAGAGTACCCCAAGCGATCCATCAGAACAATGAAGGCCCTCGCCATACGTTCCGGTCCCCAGCCGCGAGTCGTTGTTGGTCCGGAGAATCCAAATCCAGGAAGCGAAGGAATGACGACGTGAAATGCCGGGCTATGGCTGTCCTTGGGATGGGTCAGCGGCTCGACGAGAGCGAGAAATTCAAGAATCGAACCGGGCCAGCCGTGAATCAACAGCAACGGTATTGCGTCGGAGCGTGGCGAGCGTTGATCGATAAAATAAATCTGCTGTCCATCAATTTCTGTGGTGAACTGGTCAAAGCGGTTGATCTTCGCTTCTTGTGCACGCCAGTCGTAATTGTTCTCCCAATAATCCCTCAGCTCTCGGACCTTCTTGCTGTCGGCGCCGTACTCCCAAGTCGTGCCCGGAAGTTGATCGGGCCACTTGGTCTCCGCCAAACGGCGCCGAAGATCCATCAGCACGCGGTCTGGAACATGCACTTGGAACGGTTGGATTGGGGCGGGCTCTGGCTTTGCCGGCACCTGCGCTTCTCCGAGCGCAGCTAACGGGAACAAAAGCAACAAGCCCAGCAGAAGCCTCCCGGGCTGCGAGACTGTCCTTGTTCCTCTCTCGAACCGCTGTTTCATGGGCACTCTCACCTTTCCACGGGCTGAAATCAGTTAAGGCAGACCGGCCCAGGTTTGCATCGCATTCCGGGCTCCGTTTAGGGGAGCACTCGCGTTACTTGATCCTTCCCAAAGCCAGGGGACCTTCCAAGCCGAGAGGCTTTTCACGTTCAAGGCTCGCGTCAAACTCACACCCAGATCGCTCAGTCCAGCCAATACAATTTCCCCTCTTTCACTTCGCCTCCGTCACTTGCTCCCGCGCTTCGTTGTATGTCCCGAACTTCTTCGCCACTACCTTCAGCGTGGGACAAAACTGCACACACGTGTGCTCGACGGCGGCGTGAGCGTCGTGGCACGACCAGCAGACGTTGCCCTTGGGCATGGCCTCGGCGGTTTTGCTGTCGACGTTGAAAAAGTAGTAGGCCCACTTATCCGGATTGCGCGCCGAATCTTTTACCTCGGCGACAAGCCCCGTCAGATCGGTCTGGTAGTGGCCCTTCTGGTTGATGGAACCTGGGCTCGCTGCATCCCGTTCGTCAATCATGAACATGCTCTGCCCCGGCCATTTGCCCGACTTCGCGAATTCCTCATAGGCCCGGCGCTGGACAAAAACATTGGTAAACATCCGCTCACACTCATTCGCATTGCTAATACAACTTGACTGGGTCCGCCGTTCCATCCGACCACCAACCCGTGGGAACCATGAAATTGTCGATCGGTTCAGGAACGCCCCTGAACTGTGGATGCAGCATGACGGGAGAACCGGGAAGATCCGCACCCAAAGCGGAACCGCCCACGAGCGGAGTGTAAAACATCAGGTGAGCGATCCAGTTGTGGTGGCCGTTGTCGCTCAGGTACTGTTCCTTCGACATCATGTAGGCCATGGATCCAGGCTCCAGGGGTGGCATCCCTTGCCTTACGAATGTCTTCATGCCTTCGAAGATCTGAGCTTTGGATTGACCGGCCAACACCATCTCCGTTCTTTTATACGTACCTGGCAGGAGGGAGCGGGCAGCCAGCGGGTTGTAGCAGACCGGCCCTCGAACTTTAGGGTTCCAAAACATGTCAGCACCATCACCCTCGAATGGGCCCATCCACGCTCGCTCCACAGCGCATACGAAACCATTCTTGCCTTTGACTGCGGTTTCATAGCCGTGCCGTCCAAGGACGAGGACGTCGGCATCGCCCGAGATGGCCTGGGGCGCCGCACTCCGCGCCATGGCAATCTCTGCGTCTCGATCCATTAAGTACTGCTCAAGCGGAGCCATGTTCGGATACGGTCCTTTGGCGTCCTGGGTTTGCGCTGGCCAGCACTCGCCGAGCATGACAGCCAGCACAACAGCTCCCAATGCGATCATTCTGACTATCTCTTGCTTCATTGATTCCCCCTTTTGGGAATTAAAAGAGTCATACGTACCGGTATGGATGTCATGAATCCTGAAATGGATGTCATAAAGCCTAAAAGCACTTAACAGACACTTGTTGGTTAGGCAGCCTTGACCTGCCGCCCCTTGGTCGGGCCGCCTTTCCCGCGAAGCGACTCCAAAAGACGGATCACGCTTTTTTGGCCCGACTTCATCATCCGAGGATCCTGCGAATTCTTTCCTAAAACGACGTACCCCTCCCACGCCGCGATCAGGAACGTAGCCGTTTCATTCGCGCTTATATCACTCCGCACCACCCGGCGTTTCTGTCCTTCGCGCAGTGCCTCCGCCATGGCGTCGTGCCAGTCCTTATAAACTCTTGCCGTCCTTCTGCGGAATCCCTCATCAAGACCTGACATCTCTTGAGACAGGTTAAGCAAGGGGCAGCCACGCTGAACGTCTTCTCTTTTCAGCGATTCGGACTGAATAATGCGGATCAGAACGTCGATCGGGTTCTCGGCGTCCTGTAAAGGCTGCACCCACTTCCGGTGAAGGTTACTCGCGATGATTTCGTCCGCCACTGCATAGCCAAGGGCTTCTTTATTATCGAAGTGGTGGTACAAGGCACCCTTGGTGACGCCGGCTGCCATCAGAATTGCATTTACGTCGGCGCTGCGAAACCCTGAGCGGTGCATTTCCCGAAAGGCGGCTCTCAGTAAGCGCTCTCGGGTGCGCGCTCCATCGCGTGGCGCGGCTGTTCCGTGACTCGGTCTTCGCTTCCCCCGCAACATACCGGACAGTATGCATGTCCGAATCAATCGGAGTCAAGAGCGAAAGCAATCTCCCGACTCGGTAGACCTACGCACCCCCGACACAGCCGTTTGCCTCTAGTATCGGTTGGCTCGCTCCTAACGTACGAACCAGTATGGATGTATACCATACCAACCGGTAGGCATCGTCGGGTCACAAGAGTCGATTTCGACAGCAATCTCCCGGAATCGGGACTTTTGGGAATTCATCTCCTGTTTGGTGTAGTCCTACCAGCCGCGGTCACAGTCTTACAGAACACGCAACCTCAAACGCAGGACGCACGCTTGAGCATTGTCTTGTTGGCATCCCGCATTTCATAACCACAGATCCGATCATTGATGTAACCGATTGAGAAATCGACGACTACTCTCTGGTTTGCTAATTGCTAACACTAACTTCGTGCAAGTGGGTTGGCGTCTAGCCGGGTTTCGCGGCCGGTCGCAAGGCTCAATCTTTCGGTTGGAGGAAGCAATGCAAACGTGGAGCATGAAGTTGGTTCTGTTTCTCTTCGTTGTGATTCTTGTAGCCAGCGGCATCCCGGCTTGGGCACAAGGCGCTGCTAACACAGGCACCGTTCAGGGCGCCATCACCGACCAGCAAAATGCTCTAGTGGTGGGCGCAACTGTGACCCTGGCCGACACCGCGACCAAAACTTCGCGAAGCGCTACGACCAACGCGAGCGGGCGCTACATTTTCGTAGATGTGAACCCGGGTACCTACGGTATCGCGGTTAGCAAGCAGGGCTTCTCCACTGCGAAGACGGACAACTTGCAAGTAAATGTTGGCTCAGCACTCACGCTGGACCTGACCCTGCAGGTCGGCGGCTCCAACGTAGTGGTTGAAGTGCAGACTACCGGCAGTGAACTGCAGACATTGAACGCGACAGTAGGCAACACGCTTACCAGCACTATGCTCGACAACCTACCGAGCCTGGGCCGCGAAGTGAATACGTTCGTTGAATTGCAGCCCGGAGTGGCGCCGGATGGCAGCGTTGCTGGCGCGGTTGAAGACCAGAACTATTTCTCGCTCGATGGTGGTAACAACAGCAACGACATGGATGGCTCCGGCGGCATCTACCAGACGACCCTGGCTGGCGACCCGACCGGAGGTGTCGCGAATCAGTACACGGCAGCCACCGGCCCGTCTGGCACGGTGCCGACTCCGCAGGACAGCGTCGAGGAGTTTAAAGCAAACTCGGCTGGTCAGACGGCTGACTTTAACAGTTCCGCCGGCGCAGAGGTCAAGATCGTCACCAAGCGCGGCTCCGACGCCTTCCATGGCACGGCTTACGAATACTACAGGGACAACAATTGGTCGTCTAACTCGTGGCAGAACAACATCCCTGGGCAGCACGTCGGCCTTCCAACCTTCCACTATAACCGCTACGGCGGCGCCATTGGTGGTCCGCTCATCCCTAAAGAAGTTCTCGGTGGCAAGACCTACTTCTTCTTTAACTACGAGGGCTTCAACTTCCCCTCTGCGGAGAGCTACTTCAGGGCCGTTCCCTCGGCAGCCATGAGGTTGGGGCTTATCCAGGATTCTCTAGGCGGTTTCTACAACTTGAACCCCTACCCGGTGACCTACAACGGAACGCCGTATGCGGCCAACTTTGGCTGTGGCGGCCCGTGCGATCCGCAGGGCTTGGGCATTACGCCCCTTCTCTCGGCCAACGTGCACAACTCCTCGAGCCGGGGGTCCGGATTGTGGGACAAGTATATGCCGGTGTCAAACACTGCCTGCAATACGAGCCTTGACCCATTCTGCGATGGAGCGAACATCCAGGGATTTACCGCCAACCTGAATATCCCACAAAAGAGCAGGTTCTGGGTGGGGCGTCTGGACCACGATTTCTCCAAGAATTGGCACCTCATGACCAGCTACCGCTACTTCAACCTGCAGAATGCCACGGATTCGCAGGTGGACATCGGTGGGTTCTTCCCTGGCGACACGCTGGGCGTGCCCAAATCCTTGTCGACGTCGCCGCAGCAACCGTGGTTCTTCGTTGCCGGACTTACTACCAACATCACCCCGAACGTTACCAACGACATCCACTACAGCTTGACGCGAAACTGGTGGGCCTATGAAAGGAGAGGAGACGTGCCACAATTCGCCGGGTTAGGCGCCGCGCTCGAAGTCGAGCCGGGTGAGGGCGGTGGCGCACGCGGCAGCCTAGCCCCTTACAACGTGAACAATCAGCAAACCCGCAACCGTTTCTGGGATGGTCACGACAACATGTTTCGCGACGATCTCTCCATGTTGCATGGCAACCACCTGTTCCAGTGGGGCGGCACATACCAGCGCAACTTCGACTGGCATCAGCGCACCGACAACGGCGGCTTCATCAACAACCAACCCGTGTATGACCTGGGCGAAGGTAATTATTCGGAACTCACAAGCGACATAGGAATCTGCTCGCTGTTACAGCCGGGAACGTCAAATTTGCTTATCAACAACTGCGGTGGCTATACCGCGGCCGTATTGGGAATGGTTTCCCAGTCGGCGGTCGTGTTGACCCGCTCAGGTCCCTCCTTAAGCCTGCAGCCTTTCGGGACACCGGCCCAGGCGAGGAGCACCATCCCCTACTACAATGTCTACTTCAGCGACACCTGGCACCTGAAGCCGTCGATAACCCTGACGTACGGTTTGGGCTATGCGCTGGAAATGCCGCCCACCGAACAGAATGGCAATCAGGTCACATTGGTAGATCCGTCGGGCCAACCGGTTACCGCTGCGTCGTACCTGAACCAGCGCAAGAGGGCTGCGCTCGAAGGCATCAACTACAATCCCGAAATCGGCTATTCCCTCATCGGCGATGCCGGAAACGGATTGAAGTATCCTTACAATCCTTATTACGGCGAGTTTAGCCCGCGTGTAGCTTTCGCCTGGTCGCCAACCGGCACGAGCGGGGCGCTGGCCAACACTGTGTTTCGCGCCGGCTTTGGCCGCCAGTACGGCCGCCTGAACGGCGTGAACCAGGTGCTGGTGCCGTTGCTGGCTCCCGGCGTCCTGCAGCCGATAGCATGTATTGGCAACCTGAACACAGGCACGTGCGCATCGGGTGCTACGGCGGCGAATGTCTGGAGGATTGGGCCGTCGTCAGGTGGGCCGCTTGCCTTTAGCGGTCTAGCATTGCCGCAGCTGGGCAACCTGAGCACTCCCACCCTGCCGCAACCCTACTATCCTGGATTCAACGCTCCCACGGCGGGCCCTGGCGAGTACCTGGATCCGAATTTCCGGCCGAGCGTGATTGACTCGTTCAACGTCACGATTCAGCGTCAGTTGTCCCGCAGGATCACGCTGGAAGTGGGCTACATTGGGCGCAGAATCACTCACGAATTCCTGCCCGTCAACCTTAACTCTGTCCCCTACATGTTTACGATGGGTGGCCAGTCGTTCGCCAACGCGTACGCCAACGTAGTGATGCAGTACTGCGGCGGCGTGGCGGGCCTCGCCGGTGGCGGTTGCGCGAAAACCGCTTCTGCGGTCACAGCCCAACCCTTCTTCGAGAAGGCGATGAAACCAAGTTACTGCGCCGGCAGTTCGAATTGCACGGCGGCCGTTGTATCGAACGAAGGCTCCAGGCTCGCCAACGCTCAGGTATGGAGCATGTGGAGCGAGCTGGACGGCGGCAACTCTGCCAACTGCGTGGCGCAAGCACCATGCACCGGACAGGGTTTCACGTTTGGCAACACGATGATGAACACCAACGTTGGAGCCTTCGGACCGCAGACGGCGTCTGGCGTGGCGTCTAACACCAGCTCGGGTTACGGGAACTACAATGGTGGCTTTGTCTCCGTCAAAACGGCTGACTGGAGAGGCGTGACCATGCAGTCGAACCTCACCTGGTCGAGGGCGTTGGGCACGGGAGCTGTCGTCCAGGCCTCCAGCGTCTACACGGCGAACGATCCCTATAACCTGAGCGCTTTTTACGGCGTTCAACCCTTCAATCGCAAGCTTGTGTATAACAACGTCTTTGTGTATCAGCTACCTTTCTATAAGGGGCAACACGGACTCCTGGGACGAGCGCTCGGCGGATGGACCTTCTCATCCATATTTACTGCGGGGACTGGAACGCCGGTCGAAGTTTTCTCGTCGTCCTTCTCCGCCGGTCAGGAGTTCGGAGCGTCCGATTCTATCAACTATGCAGACAACGAAAGCGCGATACCGATTGGGCCCATTGGAGCCCACGGCCATGGCTATTACAACACTCCTTCAGCCGGGTATGCGGTCAACTACTTTAAAGCAGGACCAGCCGCAGTCAGCAACTGGCGCAACCCGATTCTCGGCTTCGACGGCGAGAGGAACGGCGGAGCTGGTTGGCTCCCCGGCCTGGGCTACTGGAATATGGACGCGAGCATCAAGAAAAGCATCCGAGTGGCGGAGAACGTCAGCCTGGAATTCCAGGGCGTGTTTGTCAACATTCTCAACCATAACCAGTGGCTGGATCCGACTGGCCTTGCGACCGCCAACCCGGCCGCCTTCGGCGCTTTGAATGGCGAGGCGCAGGAAACACCGGGAGGCAACCGGCAGATCGAACTGGGTGCCCGCGTCCGCTTCTAAACTACTGCACTTCGAGGCGCCACGCGTCGTGGCGCCTCGAACTAACCCAATCCGTAGCGCTTCCCCCCGGGCCGCACCAAGTGCGGCCGGAGCCAATTATGTGTGTCGGGTGAGTGGCCGAGATAACACGCCTCCCAGGCGTGACCTTTTCCCGTTGAATCCGTCTGAAAAATGTTTTCATTCCTTTTAAAGTGCCGAAACTTAAAAGGTCAGAGTTTGCGGAGAAGATGCAACACTCCGCAATCGTGGGCCGGAAAAACGGCTTCGCACGACGGCAGTTGTGAGATCTGCATGATCGACAACACTCACGTGGTGTTACAGGGCACAGGCCGGAACATGGTGCCGGTACCCGAGATGGCCTCCTTTGCCGAGCGCTACGGGTTCCAGTTCCAAGCCCACGAGAAAGGAGATGTGAATCGTTCCGCTCGGGTGGAGAGACAGATTCACTACATCGAAAACAACTTCTTAGCCGGTCGGAGCTTTCAGGACTGGGACGATGCCTACCGACAGGCGCGGGCCTGGTGCGATAAGCTCAATGCGGAATATCGCGGCAAACTGAAAGCCTGCCCGCGTGAGCTGTTCGCTACCGAACGAGCTTACTTGAAAGCTCTTCCGATCTGGGTTCCGCCGGTTTACCGGCTGCACCAACGCTTGGTGGACATGGCCGGCTATGTGTCCATCAATAACAATCGCTACTCGGTTCCCGAGAAGTTTCTGGGGCTCCAGGTCGAAGCGCGAGAAACCAAGGACAGTATCGAAATCTATCGTGGGCCACGCCTGATCACTTGCCATCGGCGCGTGCTCGACCTCAAAATCGACGCGGGATCCGTAACGAAACGAATCGGAAAATCCGCACAGCATCACAATAAACGTGGCTCTATCGAGAGTAACCGAGAATCCATTGTAGGGAGTGTTCTTTGGAACGACATTTCTGGATGTCGACGTTTGGGGAGTGCTGGGCGTCACAATGACTAACATAAACTACGACGCTTGTTACGTGAGGGTGGCTGGTATGTGTTTCGGCAAATCATAGTTGTGAATCTCTTGTGCATCAAACTCAGGAAGTGTCACCCTCTTGAGTTGGTGGATGGGTCTGACCCGTGGCTTTTGAACAACGAAACCTGGGGGCCGTCTCGACAATCCCATAAGTGAGAGCCACGCTCGCGAAGTGGGCACTTCGGATAAGTGTCCACTTGGAGCGGAGATGGGCACTTCCCAGCAAGCTACAGTCCCTGGCACATTTGCCAATGCCGGGCTGCTGATTTCGAACACCTCGACACCTGGTTTTGTGTATTAGCTCTCGTGCGAGCATAATGTGCGCAACGAAATCCGGCTTGATGGCGTGGAGGACTGGGAACTGGATGCGCTGCAGACAGAAGAAGAACGTGGCGAGAGCGGAAATGCTCTGCCCGTCGAGATCGACCGCTCCCGGAACATTACAGTGGCGAACTATCACGGGTACCGGGTGATCAGCAGGTGCGTGTCTACAAAGTAGAGCGTGCCCACCGCATCCACCGTACCGCCTGAGATCGAGAAGAAGCCGCTGCTAGCTTCTTTACCTGAGCATCTGAAGGCAGCGTCGCAGTAGTCGTCTGCCCGGCTATCATCGCCCTGCCCGGCACATCCAGGGCAGCAAACTCCCGCGCGCGTACCTCGGCGTGATGCGTCGCATCGAAGACTGAGTTATCGAACGAGACCTTGCTATTGCCGTCAACATGCATGTTCCGTATGCGAATCCCCGTCGACTCCGATACTTTCACCGCATATGGGAACGTTCCACCGACTGATTGCCCCCGCCCCCTCGAATGGCAATATAGCGCTCATCGCGGAAGCTGCGTGCACGAGGAGTTTCTGAGTCTCATCGATAGTAGCCCTTCTTCGTGCGCACCAGCATCCGGCCTTCGCGCTTTTGAGCTCCTGTCGTGATCTGGACTTTGATTTCGCAGAACTTGCCTTTGGGCTGTTTCACAGAAGGATAGTAGCCAACCGTGTAGCGGGTGCGAATTTCGTCGATGAGTTGCGCCAATTTGGCGCTCACGTTTTCCTTGTTGCACTTCATCACCTCGCCGCCCGTGCGTTCAGCATATTTGTAAACGTCGCCCGGAGGGCTGTGGCCGCGAAAAGGAGCAAATATTGGGTTTTTGCTATAGGCCACAATAAAGTCGGAAAAGGCGCTACGTTCCAGCAGCGCAGAAACCACGGTCCCCGTTTCAAATACCTCGCCAAACGCGTCTTTCTCGCTGTACACGCGCCCAGAAGGAATATCCGGCACGTTGTCCGTGAGCCATATGATGGTTCTTCTGCTCCGGGGATTTGACGCTTTGTCCAGTTGCGCAGACGCCTGGAACACAGCCTCATTGAAAAAAGCAGCCTCGCTGCTCTCCATTTCGCTCGCTTTTTCGATGGCAGCGGTCACCTGCTCGCGGTCGGTGGTGAAATCCTGCAAGACCTGCACCTCTGCTGCGTAGACCATGACGGCTACCTCATCTTGCGGCTTAAGGTGCCTTAAGGCCTCCAGAGCTCCGGCAGCGAGGGGTTTTAGCACTGGACGAACGCTCCAAGTAAGATCGAAAAGCAGCACCACCGAAAGTGGGAGCTGGTCCCGGCTCACCCCGGCTACCTGTTGCTGCACCCCGTCTTCATAAAGCTGAAAGTCCTCTTTGCTCAGAGAGCCTACGGGACGGCGCGTCTTTTTCTCAAGAACCTGCACATCAACTTGGACCAGCTCAACAGTGACGCGAAGGACCGCGCCGTCCGAAGTGCTTCGTTGTCCACGGGCCCCGGCCGACAAAGCCAGAAACACGGCCAGAAGAAGTATGCGTGTCAAAATTTGCAGAGTTGTACCCATACTCTCCTTTGATACGGCAACTGAACCAAAGCGCTTATGCGAACTGACGGCGACATCGGCAATGAAGCACAACATCCATAAGAGCTGATCCCACCCAGCTCTCGCTGACAGGGCTGAGGCCGAGGATCGCGTTGAGAACGGTCGTCCCGCCGGGGCACTTCCGAAAGTGCGGTATTGACAGCCGGTGCACCAGTACGCTTTGCGGGGTCCCCTCCCGTTGCCTGTCCTCTCAACTCAAAGACGACCCGCGTGAAAGATTATTACAGGGTATAGCTGGAATTTACAGTGCCCTGAGCAACGGGGACGGCACGTTTGCCCCCTTCTTCAGCTGTGGAGCCAGCGCGAAACGCCCCACTGAGTATTGGAAGATTAAAGCCCATTAACGTTCCTATCCCGGAGGGATATCAAGGGCGAAGCCCGTGGCTAGTTAGACGATCATCCTTGCCGACGTTCGGACCCGGCAAGCGGCGAATACTCAGATCGTTGACAGGCAAGGTGAAATGGTTCGTCAACACTTAACATCGATTGTGGCCGGCAAGGGAGACCTTCATCGAAAATGGAATATCGGGATTGCCACTGGGTGGCGCGTTCTCATTTACCTGTACGTACGTAGCGCCATTTGCCCATTTTGGGTAGAGTGGCCGCGTCTGGGGCCCAACTGTCGGCGTTTGCGTTGTAAATCATTAAGCCGCTAAAGTCCTGATAGGCGGCACTACTGGTGAAGGTTACGAGAAGACACAATGAGAGAGTTTAAAAGCAAAGTTGCGGTGATCACTGGTGCGGCGAGCGGCATCCGGCGTGGGATAGCCGAACGGTGTGTTGGTGCTGGCATGAAAGTAGTCCTCGCCGACGTCGATGAAGCTGATCTCACCGATGAAGCTGATCTCACCAAGGCAGAGACGGAACTGAAAACCGCGGGCGGAACTGTGGTCGGTGTACGGACGGACGTCTCGAAACGAAGTGACGTCGAGCTGCTGCCTCGCCAAACGCTCGATGCATTTGGCCAAGTGCACTTGTTGTTCAACAAACGCCGGGGTCGCAGCCAGTGGGGCGCCGTGGGAGGCAACGTGGAACGATTGGGAATGGGCGATCGGCGTTAATTTATGGGGCGTAATCCATGGAGTCAAAGTGTTCACGCCGCTCATGCTTGCGCAAAATACCGAGTGCTATATCGTCCTGAATGGATCGAACTGATCAAACTCCGAACGGACAAACTACTCCTAATAGAAAATCCGCAAAGCCCTGTAGCAATGCTTGCAAAAATCAGTAATCCCCGGAGGGCGAAGGCGATGACGTTTTAGTTCTGCCAGAATCGGCGCTCGACTCCCGGATTGACAGGCTCGCCGAAAAAGTAGGTATAGCACGAACTTCATCGGTAACGCGACGATTCGACAAGAAACGAATCACCCTCACGCTCCCTATTGCGTCGTGAGGGAGTTTTGGTTCCTCTCCGATGGCAAAAAGATTTACTCCGCTCGCCGTGCCTTGTTTGGGTCAAATTCCAGCTGCGTGATTTGCCGGGACCAAGGATGATGCTGTCGCGATCCCGAGTGTTGGGTCGGTCGGCTCCCAGCATCGGCTGTTTCGGAGCCTGCTCAGTGTTCACACACATTACGGCCTGCGCGACTTGCCGAGTCGCCTTACAGAGACCCTCTACACCAGAGCGATCGTGATCGGAGCAGCTGACCTTATCCCCTCTACGGCGAAGGCAGAAATTCCAGGGCACGTTATGACGAGTGCACTGGGGTGCTTCCGCGGTTCGTACCGCCGGCATGCAGCTGAAGGGTTCACGGGAACAAGGGAGAGCCGCCAGGTTCACGCGTTAACTTGCAAGGTTCGACAAGCCTACAAAGCAAGGAGGATCTGATGACCTGGTGGCAGTCAGACTGGCTGATAATACTCGGGGTGGGGAGAGCCGACTACTTGGAAGAAGTGGCCAGCGGAAGTTGAGTTGCTCTTGGGAAACATGGACTCCATACTAAGGGAGGATGCGGCCTTCTATGCAAAGAGAAAAACCGCCAGCCATGGCAACAGGACGCGAACAAATAGCTGCAAAACTTAGATTACGCTGTGAAGCAACTTCTGACGAGCGTAATGCGGGATATCTGCACGCGACGATCTGTGGGAGCCGGGGACGGTGACCGGCGCGGCGACCCGGTGGGATGACAAACTGAGCCGTGGTGGACCTAAACGCGCACGAAGTGCACCCAACGACGGCTGCGGGCGTGTCGGAATTAGGAAAACAATGGGCCGCAGTCAGGTTTCGATAGGTGCGACAGTGCTTCACGAGTGATCCTATCACTGAAGAAAGCTGGACTAGAAGTGGAGGCGTTGGCTATACCGCGAGTCGGTTGTGCTGAGGGAGAAGCTTTTCTACGATCACGTTCCTGAGTGGCTGAGATGCACGTTAGGTGTCGAAAGACAACTATACTCAGACTTAGCGAGGCATGACGGGCACGTGCGGTAGCTGTGTCTGAGCCAGCCCGCCGAGTCTGGATGACAAGGAAAAAAGGGCTAGCCAATCACTCAAGGAAGGATGTCGCTGTGGCCGAGTGGTATGTCGTTCATACTCACCCACGACAGGAAGACCGGGCGATACGGAACCTTCTGCTGTGGGGGGTCGAGCTTTTGGCTCTTTCGGTGAGGGCGCCCAGGAACGGGGGAGGGTTTGAGCCATTGTTTCCGGGTTACGTTTTTGCAAGGTTCGATATTACAAGCATGTTTCGCAACGTACGATTCACGCGAGGAGTCCACAGCGTGTTAAGCTTTGGGGGGAAGCCAGCGCAAGTTCACGAAGACGTCATTGCAATGTGCCGTTCGCGAATTGGGCAGGACGGCTATGTTCAGATTACCCCTAAGTTCCAAATGAACGAACCTGTAGTCATCCAATCGGGAGCATTCAAGGGTATTACCGCGGTGTTTGAAAAGGAAATGCCTGGGCGGCAGCGAGTAAGCGTCCTTCTCAGAGCCCTGACTTGGCAAGCGAGAGTCGAACTCGATGTCGGCCAGATTGCCAGAGTGGTGAACTGAGAAGAGGTTCATCCACACGGTTCAACGTCTCACATTTCTTAGGCACGCAAGGCCATTCTGCACATTAAAAACTCTAATTTCATCGTACAGCGGTGCCGGAACGACGCATCTGTTTGATCTGGCCGGTAAAGTGATGATTCCATGGAGAGGTATGGAGCAATTGTAGTCTCGTGGGCCTCCACAATCCCGGGCAGAGAAAACAAGCTGCCTCGATATAATGCAAACGCTGTAAGACGCAATCATGGCTGACACGTCAGCAACGTCTGTCATCGGGAGTGGTGAAACAGCCAATGTCTTCGATGCGGTAATCGTTGGCGCAGGTTTCGCCGGTCTTTACATGCTTCACCGCCTGCGCGGGTTGGGCCTGTCCACAAAGGTCTACGAGGCAGGGAGTGGCGTGGGCGGTACCTGGTTTTGGAACCGGTATCCCGGCGCACGCTGCGACGTGGAAAGCCTACAATACTCCTATTCGTTCTCTGAAGACCTTGAGCAGGAATGGCAGTGGACTGAGCGCTACGCCTCTCAGCCGGAAGTCGAGAGATACCTGAATCACGTCGCGGACCGCTTCGATCTCAAAAGGGACATTCAGTTGGATAGGCGAGTGGTCGCCGCGACTTTCGACGAAGCGGCGAAGCGCTGGACCATCCAAACGGATCGCGGCGACCGCGTTACGACGCGCTTTTGCGTTATGGCAACCGGGTGCCTCTCCGCGGCAAAGATTCCAGACTACCAAGGCATCGCTGCATTTCAGGGCAAGACCTACCATACTGGACGCTGGCCCGCTGAAGACGTAGACTTTACCGGCCAGAAAATCGGTGTGATCGGAACGGGCTCGTCCGCTATCCAGTGCATCCCACACCTCGCCAGACAGGCCTCGCATCTTTTCATATTCCAGAGAACACCCAATTTTAGCGTACCCGCGCACAACGGACCGCTCTCTCCCGAGGTCTCCCATGATTGGAAAGCGAACCGCGCCAAGTATCGTGATCGCGATCGAAGATCCTTTTTCGGCTCCCACATCGAGTTCAACCGCAAATCGGCTCTTGGCGTGTCCCCAGAAGAACGGCAACGCGAGTACGAGGCCCGTTGGCGCGATGGCGGTTTCGCTATGCTCGGAGCATTCGCCGATATCATTCTTAATAACAGGGCCAATGAAACGGCGGCTGAGTTCGTGCGCTCTAAAATACGCGCAATCGTCCACGATCCGGCCGTTGCCAAGAAGCTTGTGCCAATAGACTATCCATTCGCCACCAAGCGCCTTTGCGTCGATACCGATTACTATACAACCTTCAATCGCGACAATGTGACGCTGATCGATGCGACGGCCACGCCGATCCGGGAGATCACTTGCACCGGAGTGCGTACCTCAGAGTCCGAGTATGCACTCGACAGCATCGTATTCGCCACCGGCTATGATGCCATCACCGGTGCTCTGTGCAACATCGACATTCGCGGCAGGGCAGGGACTTCCCTGAAGCAAAAATGGTCCCGAGGACCGCGCACGTACCTTGGCATTATGATCGCCGGCTTTCCAAACCTATTTACCATCACCGGTCCGGGTAGTCCATCAGTACTCTCCAACATGGTCTTGTCCATCGAACAACACGTCGAGTGGATCGCCGATTGCATTGGCTATCTACGGAACCGCCAACTTGCGAGCATCGAAGCAACTGTGGAAGCGGAGAACGTGTGGGTTGCCCATGTGAACGAGATAGCGAATTACACGCTGTTTCCACTCGCTAACTCGTGGTACTTGGGAGCAAACATTCCGGGCAAGCCACGCGTCTTTATGCCTTACACCGGCGGCGTAGGGGTCTATAGGCAGAAATGCGACGAGATTGCAGCCAACGGCTACGAAGGCTTTGCCCTCTCCGCCCCTAATTCGCGGACGCTTGAGTGTCCGTAGCAAGTTAAAAATGGCCGCTTTTTGTAGCAAGTGAAATGTCCGGTTTTGGTTTTCGTTTTAATAGCCAGCAGCCGTAGTCGTGGCTGTGGGAAAAGTGGGAATCCCGCGCAGTTTGCGGGATTTGCAATCGAGGTGGGAAAGTCGGTTTTCTGACTTTTCCACCTCGCGTCTTTTCCACAGCCGGCGGCGCCGGGTTTGGTGTTGAGGGAATGGCTACATCTTGCGCGGTGTAACGTCCTAGCAGTACGGTCCGTGGGAAAGACTCAAGGTGCCATCCAGTTGCTGGTGTACTGTGACCTGGCAGCCGGCCAGGCTTCCCCGCCATCTCACCCGCTGGATTGCAAAGTGAGATTCTGAAAGGTGGCCGTGTTATCCCGGTTCACGGCGCGCTGGAAGCGAGAAGGTCAGATCCAGATCCTTGCGCCGGCAACGGACAAAAGCCGTCCCCCAATGTGGGGGAGAAACCTGAAAGCGGCGATTGAACTCGGCGATATAGTGCTCACCCAAAAGACGATTAGCCTCCTGCAGGGTCTTGAGGTCACGCAATCGCAGCTCCTGCGGCAGGCGTCCTTGCCAAGTCCGGAAGTTGCGCTCGCTGCGACCGCGCGCTTGCGGTGAATAAGCCGGGATCATCTGCGCTCCCAACTCCCGCAGCGCTCGACCAACCTGAGTCAGCCGGTGGGGATCGACCTTGCCCCCGGCCTTGGGCGTGAGCCAAAAATGCGTGCCCCGATCACTCTAGAGCGCGCAGAACAAACCCTTCTGTTCGATCACCTGACGCAGTGCCGCCATCACCGTCAGCGTTGATTCCTCTTCCACCAGGTGGGCGTAGTTAGATCTCGCTGTTGGCGTCATCCAGGATGACGATCAGGTCCTGCCAGCGTTCATCCTGGAACCACTCGTGTTCGCTGCCATCGATGTGCAACAGCATTCCCGGGAGCGGCCGCGGCTCCCGCTGCTTGCGATGCGGACCCCTCTTGCCTCCTCGCTTCACCAGCCCCGCTCCTTGCAGCGCCTGCTTCACCCAGGTGTAGCTGAGATCGATTTGGTGTTCCTCCTTGAGCTTCTCGTGAAAATGTTGCACGTTCAGATCGAAGTAGCGATCCCGGTACAGCCCCAACACCTGCTCCGCCTGGGCCAGGGGCACCCGCTGCGTCGACGGTTTTCCCATTCTGCGATCCAACAGACCGTCATAACTTCATTCTTCATAGCGCTCACGCCACCGTCTCATCGACCGGTCACTGATTCCGATGATCTCGGCTGACTGCCACCAGGTAATCTTCTTGGCCATCGCCCGCAAGATCACTTCTTGTACCTTCATTGCCCGCTCCACTGCGGCCCTCGAGTATGAGTCCATCCTTCCATCGTCCCCTACTCTCGCCGCCCGCTAAGGCGGACATTTCACGTGCTATTGGATCTTGTACGTCATGTACCGCTTCGGCTGGGACCAACGCATGATCGGCATGGCTCTCGCGGTGGCAGGAGTCTGCTCCATTGTTTGCTCGGCAGCCCTGGTAGGACCGATCGTGGCTCGTCTCGGCGAGAGACGGGCACTGCGGACCGGACTACTATTTGCCGCTGCCGGTTTCGTCATATGTGGTCGGGCGGGTTCTTCGATTACCTTTTTCGCGGCGATCGCGATCAGTTCGTTGTGGCAGCTGGTTGGACCAACGTCGCAGTCGCTCATGACTCGGCGAGTTTCGGCTTCGTAACAGGGCGAGCTTCAGGGGCCAATCGCCTCGTTGCGCGGAATCGCAATGATCATTGGTCCACAGATCTTTGCAAGCACTTTTGCGTACTTCATCAGCCGCGACCATCACATGCCGAGCGCCCCCTGGTATTTGGCCACTCTGCTGCTGGCGATTTCTCTTGTAATCGCCGTGTATGTCGCAGGCGACAAAAAAGGCCGCAAGGAACGGGTCGACACCGGCTTTGCACCGGGCGAGGCCGAAGCCAGCTGATCCGATAAACTGGATCTGAGAAGTGTCTAAACTTTCGAAAACCCGTTCTATGTTTGACTCAGTGACAACCGGTCCCAGATGTAAGTCTCGAGATCGGTCAGAGTTATGCTAATCCTTCCGCTGATGCCGCTCTACGCGCAGCTGGTGGTGGAGGAAGAAGGCACGGTTGCGGTCATGACAAAAAAAGAAGCAACACCAGTAACCGTCTCATTGATAGGATCAGGCTAGTCCTGCACTTCTGGCGCTTTTGCTTGACACTCTTTTATCGTTGCATGCGTGAGAATCTGTTCTTCTATTTCGATTTTGGTGGGTGAACTTATTGATCTCCGGTTGAACCAGTACCGGTGGAAAGTTACGAGAGGGCACAATGAGAGAGTTTAAGGACAAAGTTGCGGTGATCACTGGTGCGGCGAGCGGTATCGGGCGTGGGATAGCCGAACGGTGTGTTGGTGCTGGCATGAAAGTAGTCCTCGCCGACGTCGATGAGGCTGATCTCACCAAGGCAGAGACTGAACTGAGAACCGCGGGCGGAACTGTGCTTGGTGTAAGGACGGACGTCTCGAAACGGAGTGATGTCGAACTGCTGGCTCGCCAAGCGCTCGGCACATTTGGCCAAGTTCACTTGCTATTCAACAACGCCGGGGTCACGGCCAGTGGGGCGCCATGGGAGGCAACGTGGAACGATTGGGAGTGGGCGATCGGCGTTAATTTATGGGGCGTAATCCATGGAGTCAAAGTGTTCACGCCGCTCATGCTTGCGCAAAATACCGAGTGCTATATCGTCAATACATCGTCGACCGCCGGGCTGATCGTCGGCAGTTTGTTCGCTCCTTACGCGGTGACAAAGCATGCGGTGGTAGCCCTCTCGGAAAGCCTGTACCTAATGCTCCAACAGCGAAACTCGCTCGTCAAGGTATCGGTTCTCTGTCCGGGGCTTGTGCGGACAAATATAGCTAATGCCGAGCGTAACAGACCCGCGGAGCTGCGGAACGAACCAGTCGAGAAGACCCCGCAAATGCAAGCCGGTCTGGACGCATTCAGGGCGGCCGTCGAGGCAGGCGTGCCTCCTCTCCAAATCGCCGACGTGGTCTTCGATGCAATTAGGAAGGAGCAATTCTATATTCTTCCTCATCCTGAATGGATTGAACTGATCAAACTCCGAACGGACAAACTACTCCGAATGGAGAATCCACAAAGCCCTGTGGCAATGATTGCGAAACTCAGTATCCCGGGGGGGGGGCAGCGATGACGTTTTAATTCTGCCAGAATCGGCTCTCGACTCCAGGATTGACAGGCTTATCGAAAAAGTAGATATAGTACGAAGTTTATCGGTAAGACGATTCGACAAGAAACGAATCAGCCTTACCCCGCCTATTGCGGCGCTCCTTAGCTAGAAACCAAGTATCGCTGGGTTAAGCAATACAACTTTTGTATCCAGGATGCCGAATGGGGGCCGATATTCGTTCGGGTATGCCCGTACTTTCCCTTTTCCACCCGGACCTGCCTCAACCAGCACTACTGGCTGGCCGAGAAGATGAAGCAAGGTGGGATTCGCTTTACCCAAAGCGGTAATGCCTTTCGCCGCTGTAGTGATCCCGCGGCTCTCCAGTAGATGGCTGATTCCTTAACCGCCAAGGACTTCCTACGGTGTGGTCACAAATGGATCAACCGCCTGATTCCTTTCTTTCGCAGCTCAGAACGACGTGAGCACGGTTGCTGGCATCAACTGTTCTTCGCCCAAGTGGAATATTGCGACAACCTGATCTTCCGACCTCGTGCAGCGCTCGATCAACTGGGTGATCGACTCCTGGATGCCAATCGCAATCTCGGCCGACCCGACAAGCTTACGGTGATCTTCGGCCGGCGGATCACCAAACAATACTCGGGCAAACTACAAACCGAAATCGAAGACTTGCATCTGGGAAACCCCGTGATGAGGAGCTATTACAAGAATGGTTTTTCCAAACATCATGTACGCGATCATCTGGACCACCCTCGGCAACTGGCGGTAATGAGTTCCCTGGTACGATTCTCCCATGTCGCCGCAGGAGACACCTTCACCACTGCAGAACTACAAGCGGCTGCGGCCGAGGCACTCGCCATACCTATGGAGAAATTCCTTCTCGGCGGAGTGCGCTACGAATTATGGAAGCTCCGAGCCAAGGGTCTCATTGAAAAACTGCCCTACTCTCGTCGTTATCGGCTCCTTCCCAACGGATATCGTATCTGTCTGCTGTTTCTCAAACTCTTCAACAAGATCTACGCACCACTCACCGCTGGCCTTCTGCATCCCTATCCCGGAGACTGAACCATGACCACCGTCTACATCAACTCGACAAGCTCTACCAGTCTGTTATTGCCGCCTTGGATGAATTAGTCGCCGCGGTCGGGGTGAAGCTTGCTGCTTGACAAAGTGCTAAAGTGCTAAGGGGCTAAGGGGCTAACTAACTAGCTATAAGACAGAGGCAGGTATTCCCCAAAGCGCAGCGATTTTCTTTGGATTATTTTTGGAACTGACTCAGCGACGATTTGAGCCATTTCATCGGTTCTGTCGAAACACGGAATCAATGACTTGCTGATCCCATGACCATATCGTCCGTTCGCGCTGTACCGTGATATTTAGTCGTTTCTTACTCACAAGGGGGCAGGTCTTCCTGGCTGAAATTTCCTTTGACAACCGCTGGTTCAAAGGAATAGCATCAACCAAGCGCGAATAACGGAAGACCCACCGCACTGCTGAATTTCTCAGCACACTCTGCGCCTTCAAAACTTTTTTTGAGCGGCCTCCACTCAAACAAAACCGGAGTCCTATGCAGAAGTCTATTCTCACGATCAGCCGTAATTCGATTTTGCAGAACCTCCGAACCGAGGTTTTGGAGCAGCACGGCTATCATGTGACGACAGCCGCTAACGACGAAGATGCGCTGCGCTTCGTTGAAGCGCCCAATGTTTTTTGGTTGGTTTTGCCGTGTCATTCTGTCCCCGAGGCCAGCCGCATTCTGCTAGCGCAGGAGATCAAAGAGTTAAGACCAACACTGCCCATTCTGATGTTGTACAACCGGTATGATCCGACGTGCGCGAAGGTCGGTATGATGCGAATCCCGGTAAAAACGCAATCAAGCAACCTGGGCGACAATGCACCGTGTACCCGCAAAGAAATTATTTGTGGCCTAAATAGCTATTTTGGCACTCTTCTTCATTAGCTATTGGAGGGTTTGTGTCATCATCAGCACCATCATTAGCACCGTCTCTGCTTCCGGTGACATTTTCCATCCACGCGTGCATCATTGGCTATAACTGTCTGGTGAATTTATATTTGGCTGAACGGGTTCGCAAAGATCCTGATTTGAGATGCATGAATTTCCAGGATTTGTTAGGACCGCCTTCAGAAATACCAGCATCCATCGTTTTTGTATTAGACCTGACTGAGATGACGGTTCCACTCACTAAGATTGTCCAGAACCTGGGAAAACGCTTCCCGGGAGGCAAGTTTCTGGTGATGATAAAGACGGTGCCCGTGGATGAAATCTACGGATTTCTTGAGCTAGGCATTGATGGGCTGTTGGAATATGAAGACGTTGAATCGCACTTGGTAACGGCCATCAAACAGATCTCCGCTGGTGGTACGTGGTATTCGCCAAATGTGGAAATGCATGTGCTTCGCGCTGTAAAACAGTTTGCCCGCAGGAACAACGGTGGGCTAACCTTTCGAGAGCTCGACATTGTCCAGCTCGTAAGGCAAAGGCTCAGCAATAAGGAAATAGCCCGCGTTCTCGGCGTGGAAGAGAGTACAGTCAAGTTTCATCTGGGTAACATTTTCTCCAAATTAAATATAGGGGCTCGGGACGAACTCTTAGGGAGAAGTGCTAAGGATCAGGACATATCGCGTTTTCTATCAGGAGAGAGGAGAGATTTTGGCGCAGATGGAAGTGCACCCAAAAACGACTGCGGGCGTGTCGGGATTAGGAAAACATGGGCCGCAATGGGGTTTCGATAGGTGCGAAGGTAATTCACGAGTGATCCTATCGCTGAAGGGAGCTGGACTAGAAGTGGAGGCGTTGGCTATACCGCGAGTCGGTTGTACTGATGGAGAAGCTTTTCTATGATCATAACGATGTCTGGCTGGCTGATACGCACGCCAGGTGTTGTCGGCAAGAGAACTATACTCAGACCTAGCGAGGCACGACGGGCACGTGCGGTAGCTGTATCTGAGTTAGCCCGCCTGCACATTTAAAAATTCCCATTTGATCCTACATCGGCGCCGGAACGACATATCTGTTTGGAAAGGGATAATTCCATGGAGAGGTACGGAGCAATTGTAATCTCGTGGGCCTCCACAATCCCGGGCAGAGAAAACAAGCTGCCTTCGATCCTGCACAAGGTCTTCTCGTACGGCGAAACCCTGCGCAAACAAGGGCGCGTTGTTGAGCTTCGCACCTTTTCCGCGAAAGCAGGTCCTTATCGGGAGATGCTGCAGATACTGGGCAAGCTCGACGACTTGAGCGCCATCCTGGTGGAACAGGCATTTGAAGGTTTGATACTCGAAAGCAGAGCTGTGGTCCACGACATCAACATCGCTCTATGGGAAGGAAGCGCTCCGGAGCGGCTTTCGACTCGATGCACGCCCTGCATTGATGATGGCAAAGATCTGGCCTAACGTGAGGTTGACCGCGATCCTACGTTCTCAATGGCGTCGTTCGCCGGACACGAAACAGAAACAGCAGGCCAATAGTTTGCCATGAACAAGATGAAACTCATCGAGCTCATCGCGCGCCACACGCGCGAAGTACTGCCCGAACTCGAGGCGCATCAGTTCATTCCCTCCGATCAGTTGGTCGACTTGGGCGCCAATTCCGTGGATCGTGCGGAAATTGCGATGCTGGTACAGGAGTCACTCGGCTTGTCGGTTCCCCGCGTCCAGCTTTTCGGGCCGAAAAACATCGGCGAACTGGCCGATCTGTTTTTGGAGAAACTGGATGCTGTCTAAACCGGTCATCACCGGGATGGGGGTTATTGCGGCAATCGGCCAAGGGAAGGCTGCATTCATCACCGGCTTGCTCGAGGGTAAGCATGCTTTCGGCGTGATGCAGCGCCCGGGCCGACAGCGAGACTCCGCTTATATTGGAGCGGAAATTGGCAAAATCACGTTTTCTCCAGCTATCACTAAGCAGACATTGCATGCGTCCTCGTTTTCTTCGCAGGCTGCCCTTGTAGTGGTGCAGGAAGCTTGGGATGAGGCGCGGTTGTTTGACGTTGATCCTATGCGTATCGGTCTGATTGTTGGCGGCTCAAACATCCAGCAGCGGGAGTTGGTGCAGGTCCACGAAGGCTATCGCGACCGATGCGCGTTCTTGCGGCCGACCTATGGGTTGTCGTTCATGGATTCGGACGTGTGTGGCTTTTGCACAGCGCAGTTTGGGATTCGGGGACCGTCTTACACAGTCGGCGGGGCGTCAGCAAGCGGTCAATTGGCAATTGTTCAAGCGGCACAGGCGGTACTCACGAATCAAGTCGATGTATGCATTGCGTTGGGTGCGCTGATGGATTTGTCGCATTGGGAGTGCCGGGGCCTGCGTGCACTGGGGGCGATGGGATCAGACCGCTATGAGAGCGAACCGGCTCTGGCTTGCCGTCCTTTTGATCGCGATCACGACGGATTCATATTTGGCGAATGCTGCGGCGCTGTGGTTGTTGAGTCGATGGAGTCGAGTAAACGTAGAGGTCTGGAGCCTTACGCGGCTTTGCGTGGTTGGGGAATCGTCATGGACGGAAACCGCAATCCTGATCCATCCTTGGAGGGAGAGACGCAAGCGATTCAAAAAGCCCTGGCTGCGTCAGGATTGCCGCCGGCCCAGATCGACTATGTCAATCCGCACGGCACGGGCTCTATTGCCGGCGACAGAGTAGAGCTGGATGCACTGCGCGCGTGTCAACTGACCGGCGCCTATGTGAACGCGACCAAGTCCCTGATTGGTCATGGGTTGAGCGCCGCGGGTACGGTGGAAGTGATTGCAACGTTGCTGCAAATGCAGGCGGGGCGGTTGCATCCCTCTCGCAATTTGGAAAACCCCATTGATTCGACATGGAACTGGGTATCGGACAGGTCGGTCGATTACCCGATCGAGAACGCGTTGACTTTGAGCATGGGCTTTGGTGGCATCAATACCGCGATGTACTGGCAGCGTCATCATCAGGCATGAGCACGCTTATCGCCCGCAGAGCGTGATGCTCTGATTTACGAGACCATCTGAGTTTCAGGGGTCGATTTGTTTCCTCTAGAGATTGACCTTCGGGAGGGTAGCAATACTAGTTCTCGCCCATGAGACCGCGCAGTTTGTCCAAGTTACACATCGATTTACACCGCGAAAAACCCCCGCTTAAATCGGGGCCAATGAAACTACCAGCAAGGAGAGTGATTCGCGATTGGGCCGGCGCTCTCGGACTGGAGGGAGACATGGACGCGAAGCAAGAGCTTCTGACGTGTGTGCAACAGATTGTCATTGAGCATCTGGGGGCCGAAGAGGAGGAGATAACAGAGAACTCCACGTGGACGGATTTGGGAGCCGATTCACTCGACCGTCTGCAGATATCACTGGCTCTCGAGGACTTACTTAACGTCGACATCCCACACTCGACAGGCGAGCGGCTCAATACGGTGGGTGAGACGGTTGACCACCTGTTGACTCTGAAGCTGGCGCCAAGAGACAGCGCTAACGTGCGAATAGAAGTGGTTCACACCAATCAACAATGGGCTGAGGTGTCGAGCATCCGAACTCAAGTTTTTTCTACTGAGTATGGATACACATTTAGTCCCCTGCCTGGGGTCGGTGAGTCAGGATTCTGGCATCTTCTGGCGCGAGACAACCATGAGGCCATTGGAACGTTAAGCGTCATGGACACTACCGGCAACCGGGGGGTTCACCAACTCAATCGTCTGAGCTTTGGGGAAAAGGAACGCGTAGCCCGTTACACTCAGCTTGCCATCCTTCAGCCGTATCGCAAGCGCGGCATCTTTGAGATGCTCATTGAGACTGCGCAAAGAACAGTCAGTCGTCCACACGGATTCACTGTTGAGTGGCTCCTCTATCCGGCGGTGCACGCGCACTCCTGCAAGCTGACCCGTCGTCTTGGCTTTAACGTTGAAACACCAACATTGGCGACGGAATTTGGCGAATGCCATGTATTGGTCCGCCGGAAATCGAGCTTGCTGCAAGTCAGCCAGACCCAGAAGCGTTTCTCAGTTGTTGAAAACCGCCGGCTGGGGATGCAGGGCTGAAGCGCCTGCGTCAGCAAACTTGTTCTTAAGAAGGAGCGTTTAGTGCCAGGCTCAAAAACTGTATTCATGTTTTCAGGCCAGGGATCGCAGTACTTCCAAATGGGGAGGGAGTTATTCAAGAGGAATGACACTTTTCACGACTGGATGGTCCGGCTCGATCCGATTGCGAGAGAGTTGACTGGCTGTTCGGTGATCGGGACTCTCTATTCGGACGCCTGCAGGAAGGGAGACCCCTTTGATCGCACGTTGCTGACGCATCCCTCAATATTCATGGTGGAATACGCCCTGGCGCAGGCTTTGATGCACGCTGGCGTATTGCCGGACATGGTCCTTGGAGTCAGTATGGGGTCTTTTGCCGCGGCGACAGTGGCAGGTTTCATTGAGGTCGAAGACGCTTTGGCCGCCGTAGTGCATCAGGCGATTGCGATCGAGGAATGTGATCGCGGAGGGATGATAGCCGTACTGGCCGATCCAGCGCTGTTCGCCGAGGACTTCCTGAGCAATCGTAGCGAGCTGGCGGCAGTCAACTTTTCTTCACATTTCGTCATATCCGCAAGATGGAACGATCTCAAGGAGATTGAGGCTGCCTTAAAGAAGGGCAATGTGGGCTATCAGCGGCTTCCGGTCTCCGAAGCTTTTCATTCGCGGTGGATCGACAAGGCCAAAGCTCCATTCGAATCTTTCATGCGGTCGATACGGTGCAGTCAGGGCAGTTTGTCATTGGGATGTTGCGATCAGGCAGCCATTCTGTATGGGCTCTCGGCCGATTATTTCTGGAACGTCGTGCGTCGCCCGATTCGATTCCACGAAACCATAGCGCGCCTGGAGCAACTGAGTTCTTGCCGATATATCGATGTCGGCCCGGCCGGCACTTTGGCCACATTCCTGAGGTACGGGATACCGGCGAGCACCAAGTCGACTGTGCACGCGATTTTGACGCCCTACGGGCTGGACCAGAAGAACCTGACGGCCTTGTTGGCGTCCATCAGAAATTAATCCCCAATAGCAGTGCGATCGATCATCCATCAAGAGTGCTCTGACCTTGAGTATGAGTCGGCGGGATCATTACGGCGCTGCGCTGGCAGCACCCTGAATGACCACGATCCGTGCGCACTGGTGCGGGCGTGCGGACACGAATCTTCATTGGCGATCTAGCTAGGTATTCTCCATGACATACGAGACGATTAAAGTTCAGTTTGAAGAGTCCGTTTGTTTTGTGCAGATAGACCGGCCTGAGGCTAACAATACCATCAACGGCCGGCTCGTAGCCGAGTGCAATCATGTCTTATCTGTCTGCGAGGAATCTGCGACTATCGTAGTCTTGAGCGGCTCAACACAGGTGTTTTGCTCTGGCGCCGATTTCAATGCCATCGCCAGCACATCGCGGAAAGCCGTTGAGCAGGACGTCGATCCGGGGCCGTTGTACGATTTGTGGCTACGATTAGCGACCGGTCCCTATGTGACGATCTCGCATGTGCGCGGGAAAGCGAACGCCGGAGGGTTAGGGTTCGTCGCTGCCAGCGATATCGTTCTCGCCAACGAAACCGCGCAGTTTAGTTTGTCCGAGTTGCTGTTTGGGCTATACCCCGCCTGCGTGCTGCCGTTCCTTATCCGCCGTATCGGGTTTCAGAGGGCGCATTATCTGACGCTGATGACCCAGCCCATTTCCGCGTGGCAAGCCCACGAATGGGGATTGGTGGACGCATTCGAACCTCTAAGCGAGACTTTGCTGCGCCGTCATCTGCAGCGGTTGCAGCGACTTTCAAAGACCGCGATTCGACGTTACAAGGTCTATATGAGCCGCACCGCCGTGCCGTTGGAAGCTCTAAAAGCGCCCGCGGTTGCCGCCAATCGGGAAATTTTCTCCGACATCGCCAATCTGCAAGCCATCACTCGGTACGTCGAAAAAGGCGTATTCCCCTGGGAGCAATCGGCCGCGGCAAGATAAGCGCATTGCCTGGGCCAATGGAGTTAAACCCAGTACCCCCCAAAAGCACCAATTGCCGGTGGATAACAAGGTGCGGTCAGTAAAAACAGTCGGAGGACCTCAATGCACAACACAGGCGTTCGCGTGGCTGAATCCGATGGCACAATGAATGTCGGAGATCTGGAGAAAATGGACAAATCAGTAGTGACCGAAAGGCATGGCCCGACCACACTTTCGCGCCTAAAATGGTACGAAACAACAGCTCGTTACGTACTCGGAGCGATATTTTTGTTTGGCGCTGTCGATGGTGCGCTCTTCCTGTTGTTTGGGATCTATTTGCACGGTAAGCCGGGTGAGCCATTTCTCATCGCTCTTCAGCAGGCAAGATATTTTTGGGCATTTCTTAAGTCGATGCAGTTGGTCGGAGCCGTGAGTCTACTGACAAATTACAAGCCTGCACTCGGGGTTGCCGTATTAATACCAATTTCCTCGGTTATGTGTCTGTTTTATCTATTCGAGCTGCCGGGGTTCATACCGTTTGGTATCATCATCGCCATTGCAACGATCGTTTTATGCCGCGCATATTCAAAAAGCTATGCGCACATACTCGATAACTATTCTTACTAATCACAAGCCATAAGCAGCTGGCATCAATCGCGCCAGTGCTATTCCCTTCGGATAGAAACGCTAACGCTGCCCGTGAGCAGCACAACACGGATACACACATCGTAAAGAGGCACTATCCTTCAATTCGGGGCCCTAATCACAACGCGAGAGCTGCATGATTGCTTTTATGTTCCCTGGCCAGGGCCCTCAAAGACGTGGAGAAAAATCTAACAGCCCGGCGTCATTCGCAGCGGCGGCTGCTCAGCAATAAATGAACAAACTGACTCGACCCCATACTGCTCAAACATCCATTCCAGCGGTCGAGAACACGGCGGAGAAATGTTATGAAGGTCAATAGCCCAGCCTTTTTTCATAAGCTGTACGGCAAAAGCAAGCCGAGGATTGTTTACTACAAAAAAGATTGCATCGACTACCTGTTGATGCTGGCGCTGAGCGCGTTTGCCATCAGTGCATCCTACGGTGTTGGCAGCCTGATGTCAGTGGCGGGGCTGGTTCTCTGCGCCTTCATGCTGGTCACCTTCATAGCAAGACACGGCATTGAACTTATGCTTCCCGTAATCCTGAGAAAATCCCAGGACGTCTTCTATATGGTCATCTATAAGCTCAGGAATTTGAAACCCGTGTATTTCGTTGCCCTGGGCCTGCTGCTGCTGGAAAACCTCCTGATCGCCAAGACCCCCATCCTCCCGCACCATGTGGAGCTGATGCGAACGATTGCTCTCTACCTGTTTTATATACATTTCCTTGCCATCACCGTATTCCGGACTGCGATTCTGGTTGATCATTTGCGGAAAAAGGAGCTGGTGCGCGAGGTGTTGATGCAGACCCCGTGGAGGCGGGTGGTGAAGGAAAAGACCAACATGACACTGGAGATTGTGCATGCGTACAGCACTGGGCTGTTGACCCACATCATCACCATTGCGCCGTGGTATCTGGTGATCATTTACTCCAGATTTTCAGTGATTTTCTTGCCGGTCACGTGCGCTATCAATCTGATCATCTACCGGACATGGCTAAAGAGGTTCAACGCCTGGTTCTACCGGGACCACTGGTTGGGGCACAATTCAGAGTTGGAGTTCGTATTTCTCCATGGACCGCACCATGATGCCATTCCCTCCGGGATGATTGCCGTCGGCGAGAACGGCATGTTAGAGGGGTTCATGCGGTTCCTGATAGGCTCGCCTTCCGCATACTATAACCCGGTCGTCTGCTTTGTGCTCTTTACGGTTGGTATCGTCACGGCCATCGAGGAGCACCAGTACATTCCCGGTATCTTTCCGCGGATGTCAAAGGTAGAAATGCTGAGCAACTTCCATTTGATGCATCACTATGGAACACTTGAACCGTACGGTATTGGCACTACAACAAGGTTTGATCAGAGCGATGATCTGGCAAAATCGAAGACGGCCATTGACTATTGGGTTCCCGCTGAGCTAAAAGACTCGATCACGCTGGATGAAGAGTTGACGGGTTTTAACTGGGACAACCCAACCTACCGCGGAACCCTTGTTCTCTGGGACAAATATCAAAAGTAACAAGAGCCGAGGTGTTGATGCCGACCCCGGGGCAAGAAGTTACGAGGAGGGGTGTGCAGCGGGGTAGCGGGAGCTTTTTGATGCGGCGGAGAAGAAAGCGCGAACAGTCCTATTACTTAAGGGAGGACGGCCGCCGTTTATCTTGTTACCCGGGCGTTAGTGCCGACGGTCTTATCTCGCTACATATCGATCGATCCGCGAGATTGGAGCTTTTCGGCGAATGCCTATGGGCGACCGGAGATCGCGAATGCTCAGGCGAGGAATGAAGCTCTGGTCTTCGATCTTTCATACACACAAAGCCGGGTTGTCCTAGCAGTGACGAAGGGTCGCGGTCTAAGGGTGGGGGTTGAGAAGTTCCGCGCGCGGACGGCACCCATTGATATCGTAGATCATTATTCCGCGTCTTCGGAAGTGGCCGCCGTGACGGCCGTGGCGCCAAGCCAACTTCAATATCGGCTTTTTCGAGTACTGGACATTCAAGGAAGCCTATATCAAAGCGCGCGGCATGGATTTATCGTTGCCGCTGGACTAAGTTCAGCTTTCGCTATCCGGATGATCATACAGTCGAGATCGCAATTGATTCCGAGTTGGCCGACGACCCATGGCGGTGGAAGGTCTGGCAATTCAGACCTCGGTCAGAATATCTGGCGGCAATCTGTGGCGAACGACTTCGCGGCCAATGTGCGAGCGTGATCGTTCGACGGTAGTTTCCAACGCTTAGCAGGAGGAACTTGTTTTCGAGTGCCTGCTGGTTTCGACCCAGGTTGAACGCTACACAGGATCATCAGAATAAATAAGGAGGGTTTTATGATTGCCTTTCTATTTCCCGGCCAGGGCTCGCAGAGGCGTGGCATGGGGCAAGGTCTATTCGATGAAGTGCGTGAGTATGCGGAAGTTGAGAAGGAGGTGGACACGATTCTGGGCTATTCATTGCGCAAACTGTGCCTGGAGGACTCGGCCAATAAGCTAAAGGAGACGCAGTTCACTCAGCCCAGTCTGTATGTGGTCAATGCGCTGCATTACTACAAGGCTGTCAGCGAAGGAATACGTCCTTCCTTTCTGGCCGGTCATAGTTTGGGCGAGTACAACGCATTGCTCGCGGGCGGCGTGTTCGACTTTTTGACTGGAGTAAGGCTGGTGAAGAAACGCGGCGAGCTGATGTCTCAAGCAAGGAATGGCGCAATGGCGGCGGTGATTGGGCTGGGCGCCGGCATAATCGCCAAGGTCATCAAAGACAACGGACTAGCCAGCATTGATGTCGCCAACTTCAATTCGCCCTCCCAAACTGTGATATCCGGTCCGATCGACGAGATCAGGCGCGCAGGGCCGTTCTTCGAAAAAGGAGGCGCGCGTATGTACATGCCACTCCAGGTGAGCGCCGCCTTCCATTCACGGTATATGAGAGATGCGGCGAAGGCATTTGCTGATTTTCTTGGTCCACTATCTTTCTCTTCGCCAAAACTTCCAGTTGTTGCTAATGTAACTTCGCAACCTTATCCCACCGACAATCCAACCGAGTCAGTCAAAGCCCTCTTGGTGGACCAGATAACGACGTCAGTGCAGTGGACGCGGAGCATACGATCCCTCATAAGCCAAGGTGTAACGGAATTCAGGGAAGTGGGCCCAGGAAATGTGTTGACAAAATCGGTGCAACAAATTCAGCAAGAAAAAGACAGCTGATGTGTTCTGACTCCAGGGCGGCGTAGCCAAGACAGCAAGGCGTCTGCCGGCAAAGCAGATCATCGGGAGTGCAATTCTCTCCGCCGCCTCCAACGTTTGTATCTTGTAGCTCAGCAGAAGAGCGCCGCCCTGGTGCGCTCGCGATCGGCCTTAAAATCTCCACACCAACTCCGCTGGCACAGTTCAAGGCTAAAGCGATGACCTGGAGAAATGTTATGACAAGAAATGATCCGTCCGTTTTCCATAAGATATATGGAACGAAGAAGCCACGGGTTGTGTACCATAAAAAAGACTTTGTTGACTATACATTGATGATCTTTCTGAGCGGACTTGTCGTCCTCGTTTCATATGGTTTTCACAGCGCAATGTCTAGGGTTGGACTTGCTCTATGCGCTTGGATGCTTGCAATGTTCGCAATAAGGCATGGTATTGAATATACAGCGCCGCTGATCCTACGAAGGCCGCAGGACTTTGTTTATATGTTCGCATATAAACTTCAAAATCTAAAGTCTGTATATTTCATGGCACTTGGCCTGCTCTTGCTGGAAAACGCATTGATTGCCGCAACGCCGAATCTCCCGCACCATGTGGAGCTGATGCGCAGAGTTGCCCTTTATCTATTTTATATACATTTCCTGTTCATCACCGTCTATAGGACGGTTATCCTGGCCGATCATTTGGCCAAGAAGGAAGTGGTCCGCGAAGTATTGATGCAAACTGGATGGAAAAGAACCGTCAAGGAAAAGACAAACATCGGTGTTGAAATTGCGCATGCTTATTGCACCGGAGTGTTGACTCATATCATCCTAATTGCGCCGTGGTATCTCGTGATTAGTTACGCCAAGTTTTCAGTGATTTGTTTGCCGCTTACGTGTGTGATCAACATCATCCTTCACCTGAAATGGGTAAGAGTGCTTAACGCGTGGTTCTATCGAGATCATTGGCTGGGGCACAATTCTGAGTTGGAGTTCCTTTTCCTCCACGGCCCGCACCATGATGCGATTCCCTCTGGCTTGATTGCCGTGGCAGAAAACGGGTTATTAGAAGGATTTCTGCGGTACACGATGGGGTTTCCTGAGACATTTTACAACCCTGTGATTGCGTTTCTGACCTATACGTATGAGATCACCCTCGATATCAAAGACCACCAATATATTCCTGGAGTGTTCCCAAGATTATCGAGAAGAGAAATGGAAGGTTATCAGCATTCGACCCACCACTACGGGCCGCTTGAACCCTATAGCCTTGGAGCGAGGGAACTGGATGACGAGGCGGCGCAAAGGACTGCGGACGGGAAAGTGTCCGCAGAGTTAAAGAAAACTCCCAAGTGGATTCCGGAAGAGTTTAGAAACTCGATCAAGCTGGACGAAGAGCTGACAGGGTTCCAGTGGGACAACGCGACTTATCGGAAAACCCTTAGTCTCTGGGATAAATATCAAACATGACGGAGGCTCAAAGCGTTTGTCCGCCAGCGCACATGCCTTTTGTTGCGCCCAAGAACTCCCGTGAAGCGCCGGCACCTTATTCGACTGATCGCCGGTGGCGTGTCAAAGCCGGTAAAGTCACTCTTGTTGAAATCAGATCGCGTATTCCGCGCATTGGACTTAGAGCATACGTTTCCCCTATTTTCGTTCCCAGTCGAAGGCGGCGTAGCCAAGACAGCAAGGCGTCTGCCGGCAAAGCAGATCATCGGGAGTGCAATTCTCTCCGCCGCCTCCAACCTTTTTGGCCGGCGCTCATTCGTAAGAGGGCTGGCGTGGCGAATGGTCGATCGGCGGCCTAATCGCCGCACCGTTGTGAACGAAGTGGGCCAGGTGGACGTGGGCGCAACTTGGGCGTGTTGTTCATCCCCTCGGCTGAGTCCCACAGGCTCATAACCGACACGGCTGCGAATAGCAAACTCCAAGTCGCGTAACCGTGTGGCTACCCTATTCCACGCCGCGGGCTCTCACTTTCACAAGCTCCGCCCCTTTTTGATAGACCAAATGGTCAATCTCCAGGCGCCAGATGCGCTGATATAGCGCGTCACTTCATTCAGGAACAAGAAAGAGTGTGGCGCGATGGAATCTGACCGGTAGGAGGCCGACAATGATGACCCAGGAACTGCTACGAGACTTAACCGAGTCTTATCTCAAATCTCTTTTTTCCGAGACTTCCGGATTGTTGACTCCAGATTTCGACTCGTTTGCTTCTTTTGGAGAGATAGGCATTAATTCGTTCCACGTACTGAAAATTATCAGCAGGCTGGAAGGCGACTTCGGAACGCTGCCCAAGAGCTTGCTCTTCGAGAACTTCAACATCCATGATTTGACAGATCACTTTGTGGACAAGTACGAAGACACTCTAACTGCCAAGTTTGCGGAAGGAGCGACGGCGGACAATTCTGTTGCGACTGGCCGCCGGCAATTCCCACCAGTCGAGGATACGGCAGAAACAAAACCATCCACGGCGAGCCGAAGCAATGCAATGGGCGCAGAGGTGGCGGCTATTCGCATACTGGCGGCGGAAGTATGCAAGCATCCAGAAGTTGGGAAACTCGTACAAGCACTTTACGACCATTACAAGATAGGCGTATCACGAGGCACGAAAAAGATAGCCCCGAATCTTTTTATTGGCAGCGCGAGGCGCGGCTATTTCAACTATGGCCGAAGCAAGAACATTATTCTGGTCTATGGCTATACGGGACCTCGAGATTATATGCCCGTCCTGCTCGAGGAAGTACATCGTTATTGCGCCGCCAAAGACTTCCAGCTCAACATCCTTGCTGACGAGGAAATTCTGTCCATTGGCGGCACATCTTGCTCGGCGACTCCGTTTGGCGTTCTACAGCACATCGTAAATCTGCAACAGTTCACGCTTGAAGGCGGAGCGATGCGCCATTTGCGCTATCAGGTGTCGAAATTCAGCAAGTCGGGGAAATGCAACACACAAGAGTATAAGTGTGGTACGAATCCCGGGATCGACAAAAACATTGCCGCCATCATCGATCGATGGTGCGAATCCAGGACCATGGTGAATCCGCTGATTCACGACGTGCGGAAGGAAATTCTTACGGGCACTTTGGGCCCCGATCACCGCCTCTTCCTGACCTATCTTGACGATGTTCTCCAGAATGTGATCCTCATTACCGCAATGTCCTCAGAGGCAAACGGTTATTTGATGGATTTGGAATTCTATCCTCCCGATATGCCGGTGGGAGGATTAGAGTTTGCGATTGCAGAAATTATCAAAGTTCTGATCGCAGAAGGATGCGACGTGCTGAGTTTGGGCGGAACCTACGGCTGCAAGCTCAATTCTTCCGCCCATGCGGATCCCGAGATCGACAGGATCTTGGATGACCTGCGCGAGCAAAATATTTTCAATGATAAAGGCAATCTTCAATTCAAGAATAAATTTCGGCCTGAAAACAAACCGATCTTTCTTTGTCGCCCTGCAGGGAGCGGCAATCCTGACAATGTCCTAGACATTATCATGATGATTGCTGATCCGGAGAAGAGGCAGACGTCCGATGAAGAAAACCATAACTTCGGGGAAGCAGGGTGTGAGGTCGCGACGTTTGCAGCAGAGCCGGCGGCACGGGCGCCATTTGCCGAATTGTCGTCCGTAAGTTCGGAGGAGGTCGTGATTGCGGGAAATGATCGATCACGTATCTTATCGGACTTCGGCTTCGATCCCTTCAATATCCCGTTTGAACACGTCGAATTCGATCTGCAGACCGATTCCTGGGCGCAACTGCAGATGCCTTCCATAGAAGCGCAAATGAGGCAGCTGCACGCGCAGCTTCAGCAGCCCGTGAGGATCGATGACACTTTGAGAGCCGTATTTCCTTTTGCTCATTTTGTCATTACCAACTCCGGGCAAGCGGCCGAGCACCTTCTCTTCAAGGTGTGGCCGAAGAAAGGCGTCGTACTCCAGAATCTATTGTTTCCCAGCACTCTCTTTCATGAAATCGACAACGGCTTCACGGGCAAGGAGTTGCCTCATCCCGCGGTGTTTGATCTGAATTCGCACGAGCCGTACAAGGGCAACATAGACTGGGAAGGGCTGCGGGCCCAACTGGCGCAGGATCCGAGCGAAATCGCGTTTGTCTGTATCGAGGTGAGCAACAATGCTGCCGGTGGGTATCCCGCATCCATGCAGCACCTGAGGAACGTGAAAGCCTTGCTGGCCGAACATTCCATCCCGCTCGTTATCGACGGCACGCGCGTCGTGGAGAACGCGCAGTTCCTGATCGAGCAAGAAAAGGAGTGTGCCGGCAAAAATATGTGGGCAGTCGTGCGGCAGATGTTCTCCTATGCAGATGTTGTAATCGGCAGCTTGACCAAGGACTTTTGCGTGAACCAGGGCGGAATCATCGCGACGAATGATTTCAAGCTGTTCGACAGACTTCAGGAGCTGGATCATAAAGAGGGCCAGGGGATCGATCTGATCGCCAAGAAAATGATTGCCCTTTCGTTGCAACATCAAAAGCATATCGAGGCCAAGGTGTTAGGCCGAATGGAAAGCGTTCGCATGATTGCGCGTGCTTTGAACGAGCATCACGTCCCCATCGTGTGGCCCGCCGGAGGGCATTGCGTTTTGATTGATGTCAAACAAATACGGGAATTCAAGGATTTCCGTTGTCCCGCCGCGTCCTTCGTGGCGTGGTTGTATTTGAACACGGGCATTCGCGTGGGCGCGCACAGCGCGGGGATGCAGGAGAATACTCGCATTAACGACTTGGTTCGCTTAGCCGTCCCCGTAGGCCTGAAGCGGGAGCAAGTCGACAGTGTGATCGATCGATTCATTCATGCATTTAGCAAAATGGTGAACATTCCCGAAATCGTCATGAAGAGCACTGTGCCACAGTCATGGGGCGGCGTCTCCGGGGCCTACAAATTAGTCAAATATCACAAGGTCGCAGGAAGCATCGTGACGGGCACGGACTCTCCAACTGCTGCTTCGGGAAACAATCTATCTACGGCATCTTCTCCCGCTCCCGGCTCCTCAGCAGCGCCGTCGAACTTGACTCAGAGTTCTTCTTCAGGCGAATGGCTGATGGCGACGGATGCCTCGCAAGAGACCCATTCAAGTGAACATGTTGTGAACAGGAGAGCGCCTCAGAAGCAAGAGATTGCTATCGTAGGAATGGCTGGCCGCTATCCTAAGGCGAGGAATCTGGGAGAACTGTGGGAAAACCTGGCTCAAGGCAGAGACTGTATAGGCGATATTCCCGCGGATCGTTATGAACGGCGTCTGCAGCATGGCAGCATCGAGAGGTATCGCGGTGGTTTCATTGACGACGTAGACAAGTTTGACTCTTTGTTCTTCAATATTTCTCCCATAGAGGCAGAAATGATGGATCCTCAAGAGAGGCTGTTTCTTGAGGTGGCCTGGGAAGCAATCGAGGACGCAGGATATTATCCCGAGAGCCTAGCAAAGGTAGACGCGTCGACAAATATAGGCGTATTCGTTGGTGCGGTATGGACGATGTATCAAATGCTTGGCGCTGAAGGGAAGCACGCCGGGGAAGAAATAACGCCCAACTCTTTTCTCTGGAGCATCGCCAATCGCGTTTCTTACTGGATGAATCTTTCTGGTCCGAGCTTGACGGTGGATACAGCATGTTCCTCCAGCTTGACGGCCATCTATCTTGCTTGTGAAGCTATCCATTCCGGCGAATGCTCAGCTGCCATCGTCGGCGGCGTAAACCTGGACGTGCATCAAGCCAAACTGGATATCAATAGGGTTGGCGGCGCTCTGTCTGTAGACGGCATGTGCCGCAGCTTTGGAAAGGGCGCCAATGGTTATGTGGCCGGAGAGGGCGTTGGCGCGCTCTTTCTAAAGCCTCTGGACCAAGCTGTGCAGGACGGCGACAACATTTATGGTGTGATTAAAAGTGCTGTGATCAACCACGGCGGGCGGACTAGTGGATACACGGTTCCCAATCCGAAAGCGCAAACCAACCTGATTTTGGCGGCGTTTGAAAAAGCCAATCTCGACGCGCGAAGCATTGGGTACATCGAAGCGCATGGTACAGGCACCGAGCTCGGCGACCCGATTGAAGTTACCGGTTTGAGTAGTGCTTTCAGCGCGCACCATGTAGAGAAGCAGACCTGCGGGATCGGTTCGATCAAAAGCAATATAGGCCATTTGGAGGCGGCGGCAGGAATCGTCAGCATATCCAAGGTGCTTCTGCAGATGAAGCATCGTCAACTCGTTCCTTCCTTGCATTCCGCGGAGCTGAACGAATTCATCGATTTTGAGAACTCGCCGTTCTATGTCGTACAAGGTCTGGAAGAGTGGAAAACGAAGGACGCGGATGGCCTGCGGGTTCCTCTCCGTGCGGGTATCAGCTCTTTTGGCGCGGGCGGTGCCAACGCGCACGTCATCCTGGAAGCCTACCAGCCAATCCACCAAGCCAGCGACGAACCCACACCAACGCGCCCGCTGATTTTTCCTCTGTCTGCCAAGAATGAGGATCAATTGCGTGAGACCGCGGTTCGTTTGGCGAAATTCCTCCAAGAGAACAGCGTGCGTTTAAATGACGTTGCTTATACCCTCCAAATTGGCCGGAAATCATTTGACCACCGCTTAGCCATTATCGCCAAGACAAAGGAAGAATTGCTTGAAAAGCTGGCACGCTTCATCGCAGGAAAAAAGGCTGAAGATATCCGCACGAGCGACATCAAGAGCGCACAGGGTATTGTGCGCTTATTGAATCAAAGAGAGAAAGAAGAATTCATTCGGGTGCTATTGCAAGGGCGGGATCCTTACAAAATTGCCGGCATTTGGGTCGAAGGCCTGCTAGCGGGCTGGCAAGGAGTTCAGTTCCACGGCCCGGGAAAGAGAGTTTCTTTACCGACTTATCCTTTCGCCGACGAGCGGTACTGGGCGCTTGCGAGATCCTCGACCCATCATTCCCTGCAGCTCGCCGCAGGCGTGCACCCTCTGGTCGATATCAACGAATCGACCTTCGAGCGTCAACTCTTCAAGAAGACGTTTCACGACCGCGACTTTTTTATCTACGATCACCACGTGGCAAACATTCCCACGCTGCCGGGCGTGGCCTATCTTGAGTTGGCACGCAAAGCCGGGGAGATCGCTGCCGGCAGAAGAGTTCAAAAGATTAGAAATGTTGTTTGGTTGAGCCCGATCGCAGTGCGAAACTCGACACCCCAAGAGGTGTTCATTGAACTGAAGGCCAGTGAGGCCACGGTTCGATTTGAAGTATTCAGCAACGACGAAAGAGGCGACAAAGTAGTGCATTCTCAAGGAATGCTTCTGTACGCGACCGGGCAGGAAGCCGCCGCGGAGCCGGAATACATCGATCTGGAAAGCGTCCGCGCGAGGTCCGCGAAAGTGATTGACGGCAAGACTGCCTATCCTCTATTCGAGTCGTTCGGCCTGACTTTGGGCCCCAGCTTCCAGGTGCTCCAGGAGGTCTACAAGAACGAGAATGAAATCCTGGGAGTTCTGAAGCTCCCGGAATTTCGCCAGGGGGACCTTCAAAGCATGGTTCTCCATCCCTCTTTACTCGATGGTTCTTTGCAGGCCGGAGTGAGCGCTCATCTCGGCCAGGAAACAGGAGAGATGGTCGTCCCATTTTCCATCGGCGAAGTCGAAATTCTGCATCCGCTTCAATCCAACTGCTTCAGCTATGTAACACAGGTGAAGGAGGACAAGAAGGGCCAAAGGGAGAGCGCGCGAATCGTGAAAAGCAATGTGCTGATTGTGGACGAAGCAGGGAAAGTTCTCGTAAAGATCCGAGAATCTACCGGTGTGCCCCTTCGCGACATTTACAAGAAGCCGGCGCAGAATGGCGCCGTGAATGACTTTTCCACACTTTATTATTCCTACGAATGGGCAAAGGCCTCGCTGGCAGCGGAAAAAGCGGAGCAAAACCGCCAACATTCCATGGTGCTGTTTGATACCGCAGAGACACTCCGCGATCTCTATCAAGAGCGGCTAAGAGAGGCGGGAGTGAATTCTGATCGAGTCATTTTGGTACGGCCCGGCGAAACCTTTCAGGATTTGGGCAAGCAGTCCTACCAGATCAATCCGCGCAATCAAGAGGATTTTACGACACTGTTTGAACATCTCATCGAAAAACAATGTCCGGTGGAGAATATTTGTTTTGCCTGGCCGCTTGCTCATACTGATCGCCGGGACAGGAAGTGGTTGAAAGAGTCTCTAGAAAAGGGTGTCTACTCATTTCTTTTTGTTTGTCAGAGCCTCATAAAACAAAGGCTGGAAAGCAAAGCCCAACTGCTCTATGTCTATTCGGGGAAAGAGGGTGAGACCCAAGCAGAGAATGAAGCCGTGGGCGGCTTTATCAAGGTTTTGCGCTTGGAGCATCCCAAACTGCTGTGCAAAGCGATCGAAGTTCGACAAGGAGGCTTTGGCTGCGAGCCGATTCTCGACGCGGTTTTAACCGAATTTCAAGCACGGACGCAGGATGCGACGGCCGTTCGGTACGAGGGACGAGAGCGGTCGATCAAGAAGCTGAAAGCTTTTGATCTGAACCAACCCCCAGACGCCCCTCCTTCCCAGGGTATACCCATAAGGGAAAAGGGCGCCTATCTGATTACGGGAGGGGCCGGTGGATTGGGCCTCATCTTCGCGGAGTTTTTGACCAAAGAGTTTAAGGCGAGAGTGGTCCTTAGCGGCCGGTCCCAGCTGTCCGTAGAACGAGAGGCTAGGCTCGAACAAATGAGAAAACAAGGCGCCGAGGTACTCTACCTGGCTGCCGACGTCTCCAACTCCGAAGAGGTTGAGAGTCTGATCCACCAGAGCAAGTCCCGTTTTGGGGAGATGCACGGAATCATCCACGCTGCCGGCGTTTTGAGGGACTCGCTTATCAGAAATAAAACACCGGAAGAAATGAGCGCGGTCCTCGCTCCAAAAGTTTGTGGAACTCTGAATCTAGATGAGGCCACAAAAAATGAGGCTTTGGACTTTTTCGTAATGTTCTCCTCGCTTTCGGCGGTTGCCGGAAATGCAGGGCAATGTGACTATAGCTTCGCGAACCACTTCATGGACTCGTTTGTGAATGAGCGAGAGCTTCTTCGAGCGAAAGGCGCGAGGTGCGGCAAAACCTTGAGTTTCAACTGGTCGATATGGGCGGAAGGCGGGATGAAGCTTGATGAGCAGACGGAGCTTTACTTCAGGAATACCCTGGGTCTAAAGCCGTTAGGCACACAAACCGGAATTGAAGCGTTCATGAAAGGTCTTGTTTCAGAAAGGTCTCAGTTTGCTGTGCTGGAAGGTGTACAAGAAAAAGTAGAGGTGATGTGGGGTCTCAGAACACAAAAGCCGACAATAGCCGCCATGGCCGCTTCTGCATCGTCCGCCTCTTCCAACCAATCCGTGACTGTGCCTGTGGCCACAGACATCGCTGGACACGCCGCGATCACCACAAACAATCGATCCACCAATGCTTCTCCGCCAGCCAGCGAGCTCACAGAGCCGTTAAGAAGCGTGCATGTCCATCAGCTCATTACCGCAAAGCTGTCCGATGCGCTGCACCTAGAGGCCAGCAAAATGCGCAATGATGTCCCATTCGCGGACTATGGCGTAACTTCGGTCATGGGCGTCAACCTCATGAGCACCCTCAGTGAAATACTGCGGATTGAGCTAGACCCAATCAAGTTATTTGAATACACGACAGTGGATGAACTGGCGGACTACATTTGCACGACTTGGCCCGAACAAGTCACGGGACAAGTGGCGCAAGCGCAGGCCATTGCGGGAAGGCCTAAGGGCGCGATGAATGAGACGCCGCCGGGAAGCGAGGCAAATTCGGAGCATCGGTTCATTCGGAAAGCTCAACTCGCCGAGGCGGGCAGCGCAATCGAAGTTCTTCAGGATAGAAACCAGCGCAATGCGGTTCTTGAGCCTATTGCCATTATTGGGATGAGCGGGCGTTTTGCGGAAGCAGAATCCCTAGACGAGCTTTGGCAAAGTCTCATGGAGGGGAAGGACTTGGTCAAAGAGGTATCTCGATGGAGCGCTCAAGATTGTGTGATCTCGGAATCGGGACGACCTAACTATTGCAGTTGCGGCGGCTTTGTTGAGTCAATCGATCGATTCGATCCCTCATTTTTTGGGATTTCACCTGTCGAAGCGATTTGGATGGATCCTCAGCAACGCCTGTTCTTGGAGGAATCCTGGAGGGCGTTGGAAGATGCTGGTTACGCCGGCAAAAGCGTGCATGAGAAAGAATGCGGCGTTTACGTCGGTTGTTCAAGCTCCGGCTATGACGGGCTGTTCGTGGAAGATCCGCCAGCCCACGTCTTTTCTGGAAATGCTATCTCTGCCATTCCCGCGCGAATCGCCTACTACCTCAATCTCCAAGGGCCCGCGATCGCGGTCGATACTGCTTCCTCGAGCTCTTTGGTGGCCATACATTTGGCGTGTCAAGGTCTATGGTCGGGCGAAATGGAAATGGCTTTGGCGGGAGGAGTCTTTTTACAGGCAGCTCCTGAGTTCTTCAATGTCACCAATCGTGCTGGCCTGCTTTCCCCGGACGGTAAATGCTATTCCTTTGACGCCAGAGCCAATGGGTTTGTGCCCGGCGAAGGGGTTGGGGTAGTGGTACTGAGGCGCTTGCGGGAGGCTTTGCGAGATGGGGACTATATCCATGGTGTGATTGCAGGCAGTGGGATAAGTCAAAACGGCAGATCGAATGGTTTGATGGCACCAAATTTGCGTGCGCAAGAACGGTTGGAACGTTTGGTGTATGACCGTTTCAAGATCGACCCGGGAACGATCCAGCTCGTTGAAGCCAACGGCACGGGAACCATAGTGGGAGACTCAATCGAATATCAGGCAATCGATCGTGTTTTCCGGCGGTATACGGAGAAGAGGCAATTCTGCGCTCTGGGCGCGGTCGCAACGAATATCGGTCACGCCGCCGCTGCCGCCGGCGTCGCGGGTCTTTTGAAGGTGTTGCTCTCGCTGAAACACCGACAAATTCCGCCGTCCTTACATTTCCAGACAGCCAATCCTGCTATCGACTTCGAGTCCGGTCCGTTTTATTTCAATACTGAGCTGAGGGAATGGAGAGCAGACGGCAACCACCTACGGCGAGCGGCCGTTAGCTCTTTTGGAATCGCGGGTACCAATGCGCATTTGGTCATTGAAGAGGCCCCTTCGACGGAGCCAACTACCGCTCAGTCGCCAGGCTATGTGGTAGTGCTCTCAGGGCGAACCGCAGAGCAGCTCAAGCAGCAGGTGCACAATTTCCGTGAGCTGGTAAGGCGCATACCCGACCTGTCGATGAACGATTTGAGTTTCAGCCTATTCGTCGGCCGTACCCATCTTACTCATCGCCTGTCATGCCTGGCTTGCAACAAAAAGGAACTGGTTGATCTTCTTGAGCAATGGCTTGAAACCGGGGCGGCGAGTAACGTCCGTACTTCACAGATTCAAGAAGGCAAAACAGGAGAGCATGTTTCGCTGACAAGATTTGGAAATCAGTGCATTCAAGAATGTAGAAATAGCCCGGGGGCGGCGGCCTATTTGGACCATTTGGCAACGATCGCCGACCTTTATATCCAAGGATATTCGTTGGATTTTCAAGCGTTGTTTTCTCGAGACTCTAAGAGAATACCTCTGCCCACATATCCTTTTGCCGACGAGCGCTACTGGATCGGTAGCAATGCACACCCTTCTCGGAGGGATGGTCAAGGCATCACCGATACAAGTATTGAAGTCGAGCCAGTTCGACTCTGAAATCAACAACAAGCCGCCGAACATGGCTTCGCGGAATAAATAATTCCAGATGATTCTCTTCGAGGGGGATTCTCTTTCTCCATTTGCCTCGTGCGCTCGCATGAACTCACTGAAGGAGCGGTTTTAATGTCACATTCGAATCCCTCTGAATTGCTTCAGGAAGCTTCTAGGCCTCTGGCCGACCTGAAGTGTGGGCGCCAGGATTCTAAGCCAGTGGGGCCTTCCCGGCCAGAGCGGCTGCCGCTTTCTTACGCACAACAAAGGCTATGGTTTCTGTGCCAAATGGACGGGGTCAGCGGGGCTCATCATATTCCTTTCGGTCTGCGGCTAAAGGGCAATCTCGATCGCCCCGCTCTGCGGCGGGCGCTGGATCGCATCGTGGCCCGCCATGAGGTGTTGCGTACGAGCTTTGCGGTGGTGGACGGAGAGCCGGTCCAGAGGATTCAAGCGGTCGAGCCATTCCGTTTCGAGCTGAGCGAAGAGGATCTGCGCG
>Ga0307474_10000045_pt1 | contig 94556 bp, 79 predicted proteins | sample atmos_gasesECM1C_2_FD_203312 | JGI IMG/M metagenome (GOLD analysis project Ga0307474, IMG submission 203312) | Hardwood forest soil microbial communities from Morgan-Monroe State Forest, Indiana, United States - atmos_gasesECM1C_05 | ecosystem: Environmental > Terrestrial > Soil > Temperate...
CGCGAGTCTTGGTCATCGTGAAAAAGTCAAAACCCCAACGAGAGCGAAATGGCGCTTCTTTCAAACCCAAAGCGTCGACGCTCTCGTATACCCTTGACATCGCCGTCGTTGTTATAGAGGGGATGACAAGCTTTGTGGGAACCTCTAGTGCGAATCGTCGCGATGACGAAGCCAATCCAGAAACATCTGCTCGATCGGTTTGTCGTAAGTCATCATTAGATGGCGGATGGTGTGGCCGCTGACGAAATGGCAGACTTCCTCCGCCAGGTTTTTGGCGTGATCCCCGGCGCGCTCAAGCGATTGAGTCATGAAGATGACTTGCAGGCTGGCCTGGCGCTGCGACCCTTCGGGATTTTCGATGTGCCGCAGAAAGATCAGGTTTCGCAGACGATCCATCTCGGCGTCGGCGCGCAACACATCGACAGCCTTCTTCACGTCGCGAGTAGCAAAGGCCTCCCCGACGTCGGATAACATTTTTTCGAGCACGGTCGCCATGTGCGTAAGGTCGCGCGTGTCCTGGGGATCAATTCGATGGCCTGCCGATTGCGCGCTGCTGGCAAAACTGAGCAGCAGATCGCCGATGCGTTCCAGACTGATCATGAATTTCATGCAGGCCAGCAATTCGCGAGCCTCAGTTCCGTTCACCTGCGTGATGGCGAGCGTAACCCCATCGTCGATTTCCCGGTCGAGCAGGTCGAGTTCCTTCTCCCGTTCTCGAATGGAATCGAGCCGAGGCGAAGAGCCGGTCGCGATGCCCTCGGCTGCCGCTGCAGCGGCGTCCTTGGCAACGGCGCAAGCTTCAATCGTTCGCTTTATAAGGTGCGAGTAGGCCGGCTCGGGGACTCGAGAGTTTACGGGGGCGGTGCTCATCAGAACTTCCCTCGGCTCACGGAATGACGGACGCACTGCATTGGCTCGTTTTCGCACTCGGCCTAAATTAGCGGTCACGCAGCAAGCATAGGTTCTTTGTTCCTCTGAAGTTGTTAAAAGCTTGTAAATTCTGAAGGTTGGCGTGGCGCGGGTGTCCGCGCCGTGTGTCTCCATCGAAGGTTGTCCAAATACGAGACTGTCTTACGGCGACGCCGGCAAAGACTCACTAGCTAGCGGCAGGCTAAACAAAAACACGGAACCATGGTTGAGTTCACTCTCAGCGCGGATGATGCCATCGTGCGCCAGCACGATGTGCTTCGCGATAGCGAGTCCGAGCCCCGTGCCTCCAGATTCGCGCGAACGAGCCTTGTCCACGCGGTAGAAGCGCTCGAACAAACGCGGCAAGTGCTCAAACGGAATGCCCGGCCCAAAATCGCGCACATAGAATTCGACTCCACGTTCCGCGCGCCTCGCCCCTAAGACCAACCGTCCTCCTGACGCCGCATACTTGAGCGCATTGTCAATCAGATTGGAAAAAACCTGATGAATAGCTTCGCGATCCGCGCTCACCGAGTCCGGCGCTGAGTCTTCCACCTGCAAGTCGATGCCATGCGCACGCGCTAGTTCACGAAAGTTCTGCACCGCTTCCTGCAGAATTTCCGCCGCCACCACCGGCTGAATGTCAAAACGCTGCTCGCCCGATTCCACTCTCGCCAGCGTTAGAAGATCTTCGGTCAAGCGCGACATGCGATGAGCGTTCTTGCGGATAATCTCCAGAAACTCGCGCGAGTGGTTATTCTCCGGCGAACTGTCGAGCAGTGTTTCCGCATAGCCCTGAATGGAGGTCAACGGAGTGCGCAATTCGTGAGAGACGTTGGCGATGAAATCGCGCCGAGTTTTCTCTACCCGCTCCGTCTCAGTCAAATCCCGCAGGACCGCAACTACACCTCCCCCCGGCATGGGGGCAGCGGTAACATCGAAAGTGCGGGCCGGAACAATCGAAGTCGCTCGAGCGGTGACCACCCTCCGGGCCACGCTGGCTCCGCGCACCGCACGCAGAAAATCAGGATCGCGTACCGTTTCAACGATCGGAGCATTCAGCCGCGTACGCTGCGGAACCAGGCTATCCATACGCTGGTTGGCCCACTGTACACGCTCATCCGGACCGACCGCGATGACGGCGTCCTCCATGCTGTTGAGCAAAGTCTCAAGCTGGCGCTGGCTATCTCGAAGGGCTGCGAAGTTGTTTTCCACATGACGCGCCGTCTTGTCGAGCGCGGACGCCACTTGCCCAATTTCATCCACCGAAGTCTCGGCGATCCGGGCGGTGAGTTCGCCACCCGCGATTTTGTTGGCAAACTGGACAATCCGTTGCAGCCGGCGCGCCGTGAACTGTGCCAGGGCTCCCGCCAACACCAGCGCGACGAGAAATGCAAGCGCCGAACTTATCAGCAGTTTCTTGCCCAGGTCGGATGCAGCGACGCCTGGGTCCGATAGCGGATAAGCCAGGCGAACTGCTCCTCCAGAAACAGGTACGGCGACGTAAAGGGACTCGATTCCCAAGGTGTTGCTGACGCGCGTGTCGGTTCCGATCTCTCCCTTCAAAGCGGCGGCAAATTCGGGCGAACGCCCAAGATTTTCCATTGCCAATGCCGCTGCCTCCGAGTCAGCCAGCACTTTCCCCGTAACATCGATGACCGTCGCGCGCGCGCCAGCCGCATGGCCCTCCTCCGCTACAATTTGCTGAAGATTGTGTTCGCGGTCACTATTTACGCGATTCGCGAACATCATCGTCTTCTGTCGCAGACTGCGGTCGATTTCCTGCCGGAGAGAATTTTCCCACGTGCGCCGGATGGAGAAATCAAGGGTTGCCGTGGCGACTGCAATCACCACGATAAAAGCGGCCAGCAGCCGCAAGAAAAGCCGGCTTCTCACTTGGGAGCCTCAAAGCGGTAGCCCGCCCCGCGCACCGTCTTCAGATAGCGTGGGCTCTCGGGATCGGGTTCGATCTTCTCGCGAATACGCCGCACGTACACATCCACCGAGCGCGGCGTCACATAAGCCGTGTCCCGCCAGACCGAGTCGAGAAGCTGGTCCCGGCTGAACACGCGGCCGCTGTGCCGCGCAAAATAATCAAGCAGGCGGAACTCCGTGGCCGTCGTTGCCACCAACTGCCCGCGAACCGTCAGTGTCATGGCGCTGGGATCAATTTCAATCTCGCCCACCTTTAACGGCGACTGCGCCAGCGGACGCTCGAAGCGCCGCAACACCGCTTTCACCCTCGCCACCAGCTCCCGCGGACTGAATGGCTTGGGAATATAATCATCCGCGCCCAACTCCAGCCCGAGGATGCGGTCCGCCTCCCCGCTTTTCGCAGTCAAGAAAATCACCGGAGTCGACGCCAGCAACGGCGTCTGCCGGATCTGACGGCAAAGCTCAAGCCCATCCCTCCCCGGCACCATGATGTCCAGAATAAAAAGGGTGGGCCGCTGGCGCTCCGATTCCATCACTACGGTGTTTCCCGTAGGAAACAGTTTTACCGCGAATCCCGCTCCCTCGAGATGATGCCGCACTAACCGGGAAATATCAGGATCGTCTTCCACCACAAAGATGCTTGGTTTCACACGGGTATTGTAGCCGGGAGACCGCAATATTGCCCCGATTGTAACCTGATTGAAACATTTCGACCCTTGGCCAACACCTCGTCATTTCCAACTCCAGAGGGCTTTCGTTGACTAGGTCTTTTCGCAGCCGTAGGATTTTGACTGAAGTGATCGGCCAGACAATCTCGCATTACCGCATCGTCGAAAAGCTCGGCAGCGGAGGGATGGGTGTCGTTTACAAGGCCCAGGACACGCGGCTCGACCGCTTTGTAGCTCTGAAGTTCCTGCCCGCAGAGGTGGCCGTAGATCCTCAGGCGCTGGAGCGATTTCACCGTGAGGCCAAGGCCGCCTCGGCACTAAATCATCCCAATATCTGCACGATCTACGACATTGGTGAGCAGGATGGCCAATCGTTCATCGTCATGGAATTCCTCGAGGGCATGGTGCTGCGCAAATGTATTGCCGGGCATCCCCTCGAAACCGCCGTCACCCTTTCACTCGCCATTGAAATTGCGGATGCCTTGGAAGCGGTACACGCCGTCGGGATCGTTCATCGCGATATCAAACCCTCCAATGTCTTCGTAACGGAGCGTGGCCGCGTCAAGGTGCTTGACTTCGGCCTGGCAAAAATGACGGCTCACGTTGACTTGCAGAAGGATAACGGGCTCCACGAAGCCAGCACCGTAACCACTCAAGATCTCACAGCTGCGGGCGCAACCCCGGGCACCATCGCCTTTATGTCTCCAGAACAGGTGCATGGTCAGGAACTGGACCTCCGTACCGACTTGTTCTCCTTTGGCGTCGTGATTTACGAAATGGCCACCGGGCGTTTGCCGTTTGAACGAAAGACCGTCGGTGCGACCTTTGCTGCCATACTGCACGAATGGCCACAGCCCGCAACACACTGGAATCCCCAACTGCCGGCGGGACTTGACAAGATTGTTTTCAGGGCATTGCAGAAGGAGCGGCAGTTACGTTATCAGCACGCCTCGGAGATCCGCAATGATCTGCAACAGTTGAGAGCCGCCACCCAAACGGCCACGACAACATCGGCAGGCCCCGAAAGCATCGCCACACCGCCCCCGGAAACGGCCGTATCCCGAAAGAATCGATGGAAGCTCGCACTTCCTATTGGCCTCACCCTGCTTGCTTTGCTGGGAGCGATCATTTTCGCTCTCTCACACGGTCGCCCACCTCAGCCATCCAAGCTCAACGAAAAGGACGCAGTGGTGCTCGCCGACTTCGCGAACTCCACCGGCGAGCCAGTATTCGATAACACTCTGAAGCAGGCACTTTCCGTCTCTCTGCGCCAGTCGCCATTTCTCAATATCCTTTCGGACAGCAGAGTCGCCGCGACCCTGACCATGATGACTCGTCCACCCAACACTCAACTCACAAACGAGGTGGCGCGCGAGATTTGCCAACGCACCCATAGCAAGGCCTACATCGGCGGTTCAATTTCGGCGCTTGGTAAAGAGTATGTCCTGGGGCTGCGGGCTACGTCCTGCGAAACCGGCGATGTTCTTGCAGAGGAACAGGCAACAGCCGACGGCAAAGAGCAGGTGCTCGGAGCATTAGGGAAGTCAGCCGCGAAGTTGCGCGAAAAACTCGGCGAGTCGCTGGCCTCGGTCACAAAATACAACCAGCCTCTGGCAGACGCGACAACCTCATCTCTGGAAGCTCTGCAGCAGTATAGCGAGGGGGGAAGAGCACAGCGGGAACAGGGGGACGCCGCGGCGATTCCGTTCACGAAAAGAGCGATCGAGCTGGATCCGAACTTCGCCATCGCCTACGCTGCGCTGGGCGGTGATTATAGCAATCTGAACCAGGCGAGCTTGGCAAGGGAGAATTTTCAGAAGGCCTACGAATTGCGGGACCGCGTGACCCAGCGGGAGCGCTTCCTCATTGAGGCTTCCTACTTTGGTTATGCAACCGGCGAAATCAATAAGGCTATTCAGACTTATACCGAATGGGCACGTACTTATTCGGCGGATTACGGAGCCCACGGCAACCTGGGAGACAGTTACAACTTGCTCGGACAATACGAGAAGGCAGCCGAAGAAACCAACGCAAGCCTCCGCCTTGAACCCGACGACGCGATTGCCTATGGAAATCTTGCCGACGATTACCTTGCTCTAGATCGACTCAAAGACGCTAGAGCCGCCTTGGACGAGGCCAGCAGGCGCAACTTGGATACTCCGGACCTTCACCTCTGTCGATATCACCTAGCATTTCTGGAAGGTGATCCATCCGCCATGCAGGAGCAGTCCTTGTGGGCGACGGGAAAACCCGGGGAAGATGGGCAGCTATCTGATGACTCTGACACCGAAGCCTACTATGGCCGCCTGCGGACCGCGCGTGAGCTTTCGCGACAGGCGGTGGAATCGGCTAAGCGAAACGGAAGCACCGACACCGCGGCACTTTGGCAGGTCAACCAGGCCTTGCGGGAGGCCGAGTTCGGCAACACCTCCCTCGCTCGCAAGGCGGTTGCCGATGCCATGGCTTTGAGCTCGAAGCCTGATATCGAACTGTTAGCGGCGCTCGCCCTCGCACGCAGCGGCGACACCGTACAGTCCTCGGCTCTTGCCGACAAAGTCGCTGCGGAATTCGACCGCGACACCATGATTCAAGCTTACTGGCTGCCAACCATCCGCGCCGCCATTGCGGTCGATCACGGCGATGCTCAAAAAGCAGTCGAACTGCTGAGTGTGGCTTCCGAATACGAACTTGGGATGCCCGTACAATGGCCGTCTCACGGAACCCTGTACCCGGCGTACGTCCGCGGCGAAGCGTATCTGCGCGCCGGCGACGGTGAGCAGGCCGCAACCGAATTCCAGAAGATGATCGACCATCGCGGCATCGTGGCGAACTTTCCCCTGGGTGCGCTCGCCCATCTGCAATTAGGTCGCGCCTATAAGCGCGCTGGTAATGCCGGGAAGGCCCGTGAAGCTTACGCGGCGTTCCTTGTCGCCTGGCTGAACGCTGATCCCGATGTCCCCATACTGAAGCAGGCAAAAACGGAATACGCCAAGCTGCAATAAAAGCGCAGGCCGACCTTACCCTTGTTGCTGGCATCACGATGAAAGACGCTGCCCCAGCTTTGTGTGTTTCTGCAGAGCTGGCCAGCCCCCACGTGGAGATTGACCATCCGACCCAAATCAGATAATCTATGAGCAGATATATTATCTCTGCGATAACCTCGATCTTTGACAATCTGGCCCCAACGAGGGTGTCTCAAACCGCGCGTCGACGCGCACGAGTTTGCTGAAAACACACACACCGGTGAGTATTGCGTGAAGACCCAGCCCCGAAGGGGCGAACTAGCTTAGCCCAGCGCGGCAGCGCTGGGAAAAGTGGAAAAAATGATTCAAGTCCCGGAGGGGACGACCCGGTTCTCACCCAGACGCTCAACTCGCGGTTTTCAAAAGCGGATATCACCTGCGAGCTAACTCCCATGCTCTCTAGATTTTGCGCGTAACTCCCGTAAACTCAAAGATTTAGCACATGGTGGCGAAATAAGTTCATTGCTTTCAAGATTTTGCATAACAAAGAGGGGGAGGGGGTCCCCAACGGTAAAGCGGCAGCATCCGCCCAAAACGGGAACCGTTTCGAACAAAACGAACCGACGCGCGAACAGTCTTGATCTGCGCCGAGAGAGGAAGTGAGTCCCTCCGTGAGTGCGGCGGCCCAAATATGAAAAGAGCGCGTATGAGCACGAAGCGTCAGCCAATATCTGGATAACTGTTTGACGCCACCGCCGATTTCCCCCTAAGATGGCTGGACCACAGATGCCGCATCAAGCGCCATGATCGGCCAAACCATTTCTCACTACCGCATTCTGGAGAAGCTCGGCGGAGGAGGAATGGGTGTCGTCTACAAGGCCGAGGACCTGGCCTTAGGCCGTTTTGTCGCGCTTAAATTCCTCCCCGATGAGTTAGCCCAGGATCCCCAGACCATCGAGCGTTTTCGCCGCGAAGCCCGCGCCGCATCCGCTCTGAATCACCCCAACATTTGCACCATCCACGAAATTGGCCAGCACGACGGCCTGCTGTTCATCGTGATGGAATGCCTCAACGGAAAAACCCTGAAGCACCTCATTCAGGGCTCCCCGCTCGAATTGGAAAGGCTGTTGGCTCTCGGAATAGAGGTGGCCGATGCCCTCGACGCCGCCCACAGCAAAGGCATCGTGCACCGCGATATCAAGCCGGCCAACATTTTCGTCACCGACCGCGGCCCCGCCAAGATCCTCGATTTCGGCCTGGCCAAAATAGCTCAAGCCAAGGCTGCCAGAGGCGACGACCAAACCAAGGCGGATGTAACTGCCCTTGATCTGACCAGCCCCGGAACCGCCGTAGGCACGGTAGCCTACATGAGCCCGGAGCAGCTACGAGGAAAGGAACTGGATGGCCGCACCGACCTCTTTTCCTTCGGCGTAGTGCTCTACGAAATGGCGACCGGCATTCTCCCATTCCGTGGAGAAACCTCCGCGGTGATCACCGAGTCCATCCTCAACCGCGCTCCAGCACCGCCAATCCGCTTGAACCCTGACCTTCCGCTGAAGCTGGAAGAAATGATCAGCAAGTCCCTCGAGAAAGATCGCGACCTGCGCTGCCAAACCGCCGCCGAGATGCGCGCCGACTTGAAGCGCCTGAAGCGCTCGCTCGATTCCTCGCGAACGGCCGTGGTAATGGACAGAGCGGAGCCGATCGCCGCGGCACCGGCAAAACCGATTCCGCCGGCGCCGCACAAGGGCATGCCGGTCGCATTCATCGCCGGTCTCTGCTCACTCGTCGCACTCGCCGCCGGCCTGTTTGCGGGCAAGCTGCTCTTTTCCACTCCACCCCTCCAGCCGCCCCTTTATCGTCAACTCACATTTCGCCGCGGCAGCATACGGTCCGCCCGTTTTGCACCGGATGGACAAACCATCCTTTACAGCGCGGCCTGGCAAGGCGGCCCGCTCGATGTCTTCACGGCTCGCCCCGAAGCGCCCGACGCTCGTTCCATGGGCTTGAGTCACACTCAACTGGTTTCCGTCTCCTCCGCGTCGGAGATGGCGGTTCTGCTCAACAGTAAAGCCTTGGGTACATGGGTCAGCATGGGCACACTAGCCCGAGCGCCGCTGGTGGGTGGCGCTCCGCGGGAGTTATTAGAGCAAGTGCAATGGGCGGATTGGTCGGCTGATGGAAACAGTCTCGCCGTAGTGCGTGACTTCGGCGGTCGCAACCAGTTGGAGTTTCCCATTGGAAAGCCGCTGTATGAGACCGGCGGCTGGATTGGACACCCACGCGTCTCCCCCAAGGGAGACCAGATCGCATTCATCGACCATCCGGTTCAGGGAGACGACCGCGGCACGCTCGCCGTCATTGATCTCGCAGGTCACAAGAAGAATCTTTCGGAAGAGTGGTACACCATTCAGGGTCTCGCTTGGTCCGCGAACGGCCAAGAGGTTTGGTTCACGGCCAGCAAATCCGGCGTGGACCGGACGCTTTACGCCGTTACCTTGGATGGCAAGGAACGCATGGTCTTGCGCCTGCCGGGTGCGTTAATGCTGTTCGACATCTGGAAGGACGGGCGCGTTTTGGTCATGCGCGCCAGTTGGCGTCGAGAACTCGTCGGAGTCATTGCCGGCGAGGCCAAGCAGCGCGATCTCTCCTGGCTCGATTACTCGTATCCCGCGGGACTTTCGGGCGATGGCAAGACTTTGCTGTTCGACGAAGAGGGTGGCGGAGGTTCGCTGGCATACTCGAAGTCCGGCGGACTCTCGTATGCAGTTTACGTTCGCAAGACCGATGGCTCGCCCGCTGTCCTGTTGGGAGAAGGTGGAGCGGTGGCCTTGTCGCCCGACGGAAAGTTGGTAATTGCGCAAACCCAAGACACGCCCTCCCAACTCAGGTTGCTCACCACCGGTGCCGGCGAAGCCAGGGATCTGACCAAGGACAACATGAATCACACCTGGGCACGTTGGTTTCCCGATGGCAAGCGCATCCTGTTTTCAGGAAACGATCCCGGCCAAGGAGTCCGGCTCTACGTCTATGACCTCGCGTCGGGAAAGAGCAAGCCGGTTACGCCCGAAGGTGTGGATGGCAATGCGTTTTTTGTTTCCCCCGATTCGCAATCGATCGCCGGCATCGGTCCCGACCGCAAAGGATATCTCTACCCAGTCGCCGGCGGCGACCCTCGCGTTATTCCCGGCCTTAACCCCGGAGAACAACCGATTACTTGGACCACGGACGGTCGCTCTCTCTACATCTATCAACCGGGAGAGTTACCCGCGAGCGTCTATCGACTCGACATCCAAACCGGCAAGCGTACCTTGTGGAAGCAGCTTCTGCCCTCCGATCCCGCCGGAGTTGAAACCATCGGTCCCATTCTCATGACCCCCGACGCCCAAACCTGCATATTCGGCTACCACCGCATGCTAGCCGATCTCTACCTTGTAGAAGGCCTGAAGTAACTCCGGCCATCAGCAAACAAAAAGTTCGGTCTAACAAGCGGGCTAAGGACGAATCTGGATGAGCAAGTTGCCGGCATCATCCAGCCAAAACTGCCTCCCGGGAGGGACAACGGTGGTCGCACTGTACTCCGTGACCACGGCCGGACCCGAGTACTTTCGTCCAGCCCGTAGTGAATCCCGATCGTAGGTTTTGGCTGCGAGTTTCTTGCCGTCGAAGAAAACCGAAGTTGGCTCCGGATCAGAGCTGGGGCGCTTCGTGCGATCCGCCCGGATTTTACCAGCGCTCGACTGCGGAGATTTCAAAATAGCCCTCAGACGGAGTGTGACTAACTCTATCTCCCGCGTCGGATAGCTGTAGCCGTACCGGCGTTCATGCTCGCCGCTGAACGCTGCCATCAGACGTCGCGTGTACGGAATATTGAGTTCGTACCCTTGGCCTCGATAACGAACGTCCACACTAAGCTTGTTCTGGATCGCACCCCGCCAACCCTCGGCTTGAAAATCTTTGTCGGCCCCTAGGCGCAAATTTCCGAATTCGTCTTTCAGTCGTTTCGTCGGTAGGTCATTCAAGGTCCGCCACAGCACGGTCCGCGAATAGTCCTTTACAACATCGCTGACCAGAATGCCAAAAGCCGAAAGCGCCCCCGGACGTGCAGGCACAATCACTCTTGGAACTCCCAGTGCCGCAGCCAACTCGCAGGCATGCAAGCCTCCCGCTCCGCCGAAGGCCACCAGCACAAACTCTCGAGGATCGTAGCCCCGCTCAATCGAAACCACGCGAATGGCTTTCTCCATGGTGGCATTCACAACACGAACGACGCCCGCTGCAAACTGTTCGAGCGAAAGTTTGCAGCGCTGCTTCTTCAGCCAAGCAGACACAATGCGGCGCGTGCGTTCCAAATCAAGCGTGAACTCGCCGCCGAGAAAACGATGCGCCTGCAACCGTCCCAAGATCAGATTCGCATCCGTGACCGTTGGCTGGGTGCCGCGACCATAGCAAATAGGACCAGGATTGGCCCCAGCGGACTCCGGCCCCACGCGCAGCGCTCCCGCCGCATCAAAGCGCGCAATGGAACCACCACCAGCGCCCACCGTGTGAATGTCAAGCATCGGCACACCCACCGGCAGTCCCGCAATTTCAGTCTGATTTCCTCCCCGTACCTCGCGATCGACCAGCGCAACGTCGGTCGAAGTACCTCCCATATCGAAGGAAATAATGCGCTCGCATCCGCTGCGGCGCGCCATGGCGGCAGCTCCCACGACTCCTCCCGCAGGGCCTGAGAGCACCGTACGCACCGGCTCGCGAGCAGCAGAACTCAAAGAGGTGATTCCGCCGCTGGATTGCATAACAAAAATGCGGGCATCCGCATGAGGTTGGAAACCAGCCAAGGTCTGCGCACGCTTTTCGAGCCTTTCCAGATAGCGCTGCATGACCGGCTGCAGATACGCATTTACTACTACTGTGCTGGTACGCTCATACTCACGAAACTCGGGGAGAATCTGATGGGAAACGGAAAGCGGCACGCCTAGCTCTTGCAAAGCACCCGCAACAAGCATCTCGTTCATCTGGTTAGCAAATGAAAACAGCAAGGAGATGGCAATCGCTTCGGGCTTTTTCTCGAGCACTCTCGCTTTCAGGACCTGCAACTGCAAAGGCTCTCGCAGTATCTCGCCGTCGCAGCATGTGCGTTCGTCTACCCCAAAACGGAGATCGCCAGGCACGAGAGGCTCAACCCGATCGAAGAAAAAGTCATACAGCTTGGGACGGGCCTGCCGGCCAATCTCGATAACATCCTCGAACCCGGCGGTAGTCACGAGCGCCACACGCGCTCCCTTGCGCTGCAACAACGTATTGGTACCGACCGTGGTCCCGTGAAGCAAAATCAGCGAATCGCGCCGTCCGATTTTCTCTAGTGCTTCGGCCATGGCTTGCGAAGGGTCGTCAGGAGTGGAAAAAACCTTCATCATACGGATCTGGCCGCGGTCTATCCAGACACAGTCGGTAAATGTGCCGCCCGTATCGATGGCGATGCGGAGCGGTTGAGGTTGAGTTCGGCGCGCCATGCGATTGAAACCGGAACGTTAGGTTACCATTTTTGAGATGAGCTTATGCTGGTGACGCCGCACCTGCAGTCGCGCCACACGAGTCGTTTTCAACGGACTCCTGACTAGCAGGCGTGGCATAAGAAGCTGAATCTGTTTTATGGATTGGTGGTTAACCGGAAGAAAACTGGGTGGCGTCTCAATCGGAACAGCCGACAGACTCGTGTATACTCCTCCGTAAAATGCGAAGCGGGACGCCGTCCAGACCACAAATGTCGGGAAAATCAGAACAAACGATTGATCAAAGGAGCCGACAGGCTTCAGGGAATCAAATCCCGCCGCTGTGGCTGGCGTTCGCGCTTACCGTGCTGTTCGGATGTTTTGTTTTTCTCCCGACGGTGAATGCCAATCCGCGACTCGAGTGGTCGGTCCTGGGCACTGCTGGGACCTTGCTCGTGTTCCTATTCTTCCTGCGCCAGCAGGTGGTTCGAACCGGACGTGTATTGAGTTATGAATTCCTCCCCAAGCCGGTGCACTACGTGCAGCTCACCATGCATACGAGCATTTATGTTTACTGGGGATGGTACTGGCGCGAGGTGTACCACCAGATCCCACTGATCATTGCGCAAATCGTTTTCGCCTATGTCCTCGATATGTTGGTCTGCTGGTCGCGTCGTGATAAATGGATACTGGGATTCGGTCCGTTTCCCATCGTCCTGAGCACGAACTTGTTTCTGTGGTTCAAGCCAGATTGGTTCTTCCTGCAGTTCCTCATGTTGGCTACGGGCGTGCTCTGTAAGGAGTTCATCACCTGGACGAGGGATGGGCGCCGTGCGCACATTTTCAATCCTTCGGCGATTGCACTCTTCATCTTTTCGCTCGGCCTGATCGTCACTCACAGCACGGGGATTTCCTGGGGGGAAGAAATTGCGGTTTCTTTCGACCGCCCGCCACATATCTATCTCGAAATCTTTTTGCTCGGTCTTGTAGTTCAGGCCCTGTTTTCGGTAACGCTGGTGACGCTTTCAGCGGCAGCGTCCCTGTATGCGATGAACTTGGTGTTTACCCACTACACCGGCCTCTACTTCTTTATCGATACCAATATTCCAGCAGCGGTTTTCCTCGGGCTGCACCTTTTGGTTACGGACCCGGCCACTTCGCCACGAAAGAACTTTGGCAAAATCGTGTTCGGGGCCGGATATGGTGCAGCAGTATTTGGTCTCTATTGGCTGCTGGGTTGGCTTGGAGTACCGACTTTCTATGACAAGCTGCTCTGCGTTCCGCCGCTCAATTTGACTGTCCGGGCACTTGACCGGGCAAGCGTCAATTTAGCCCGGCACTTTCGTATGCCGGCCTGGACACCGAGACGCGCGAACCTTGTCCACATGGCGGTTTGGATATGCCTTTTTGCGGTCATGCTTACGACCGGCTTTCTGGGCAGCCATCATCCCGGCGCCGACCCTGAATTCTGGCGCAAAGCGTGTGTGGAAGGTCGAGGAACCGCGTGCCGGTCCTGGGTTCGGCTGATGGATACCTCGTGCCACCACGGTTCGGGGCAAGCCTGCCTGATGTTGGGTAATGCGCTGAATGAAGGTCGAATGCTGCCGCGCGATACGGCGGAAGGAGGCAAAGCCTTTGCCCACGCCTGCGAGTTGGGGCTTTCCAATGGGTGCGCCGGCTTCCATGGAATGATCGTGGGGAGTAAAGGGGACTTTTTTCAAAGTGCCTGTGATCGAGGCGACGGCGAGAGTTGTTTCCTCCTGGGATCGATGTACTACGCCGGGAAAAGTATTCCGAGAGACCCCGTCCGCGCCTTCGCATTGCTGCAGCGCTCGTGCTCCTCGGGTTGGTGGCGCGGTTGCAGCGGGCTGGCCGAATGTTACCGTGCTGGAGTCGGGACCACAGTCGATAATGCGCGGGCGATTGAGGAATTCGACCGAGCATGTCAAGCAGGGGTTGCGTCAAGCTGTTTCTCCGCCTCCTCAATGTACCGCGTTCTCAATGATCGAGCCCAAGCGGAGAAGAGGTTGAGGCAGGGTTGCCAAATCAGCGTAGGCTTTGCGGAATCCAGCGCGGCTTATTTTGAGAGAAATTTGCCGGCAAAGGCTGCGGCTGTTCCTGCAATCTGCGCTTCAGCCGGGGGATAAGCGCCAGCAGTGGTTCCAAGCGCGGAACCCGCCAATGTCCACCAACACGTGACCTAGCGGTGCTGGATTTTCGTGGGATCATTCCTGAGAATGTTCAGCGGGGGTGGTTAGGGACCGGTTCCAGGTGAGTTTTGGACAAGTGAGACATCACTCACTCATCGAAAACGCCAGCGCAAGCAGAGTATTCTGTTCCATCTGGTGCGCCTTTGCCGAACCGGTTGCAGGACTGGCGCTGGCTGAACGTTTCACCGACAGCAGGGGACGGTCCCCGGCAATGTGTCGCAGCCGCGGCAGCATGTAAAACATCGCGCCCATGTTGGCAGGTTCTTCCTGGACCCAAACAATGTCGCGAGCGCTGGAATGTCTTTCCAGTTCCTTGATCAGTTCGGCCTCAGGGAATGGGTACATCTGCTCCACGAAAACGATCGCCGTCGAATTATCTTTCCTCTTTTTGCGCTCGTCGCGTAACTCGTGGCCTATTTTTCCAGTGCAAAGCAGGATGCGCTTGGCCTCACTGACTTCCGTATCTGGCAGCACATTAAGGAAGTGCGGTTGAATGAAGTTCTCGATGGGCGAAGAAGCATCCGGATGCCGCAGCATGCTCTTGGGAGTGAAGACGATCAGCGGTTTGCGCCAGTATCGCAAAGCCTGCCGGCGCAGCAGGTGAAAGTATTGTGCGGCATTAGAAGGCTGGCAAATCTGAAAATTATCCCGCGCTGCGAGCTGCAAAAACCGTTCAATGCGAGCGCTCGAGTGTTCCGGTCCCTGGCCTTCGTAACCGTGGGGCAACAGCAAGACCATGCCCGACAGCAAATTCCATTTGTCTTCTCCGGCACTGATGAATTGATCAATTACTGCCTGGGCAACATTTACGAAATCCCCGAACTGGGCCTCCCACAGAACGAGCGCCTCGGGATAATCGCGGCTATAGCCGTATTCGAACCCGAGTACGCCAGCTTCCGAGAGCGTGGAGTTGTAAATTTCACAACGCGCCTGTTGGTCTGAAATGTGCTGCAGTGGGATATACTCCTGCTCGTTTTCAACATCGACGAGCACCGAATGCCGCTGGTTGAATGTGCCGCGACGACTATCCTGTCCGCTGAGTCGCACCGGCACGCCCGTCTTCACCAGGCTGGCGAAGGCCAGAGCTTCGGCCATACCGTAATCCACTGGACGCTTTCCGCCACCCATTTCGGCGCGTTGTTCAAGCAGTTTTTTGACTTTCGGGTGGATATGAAAACCCTTCGGGTACGTTGTCAGCGGCTCTGTGATTTCACTTAGTGCTTCCGCCGATAATCCGGTTTCCACCTCATACTCCGGCTTGTAGCGGCCGCCCTTGTAAGCATCCCAATAGCTTGGCAAGTCTCGAAGCGTCGGTTTCTTGGTCAGAGTGCCGGCGCGTTTCTGCGCAGCTTCCAGTTCCGCGCGAATGGCCTGCGCTCGCGCCTGCGCATCCTCAACTCCGATGTCTTCGGAATAAATCTCCCACAGCGGCGGGTGCTCTTTGATGGCCTTGTACAGCAGCGGCTGGGTGATGGTGGGATCATCCACTTCGCTGTGGCCGTGACGCCGGTAACCGATCATGTCCACGACGACGTCCGTGCCGAACGCGTAACGATAGTCGAGGGCGATGCGGCCGATCCGAATCACGGCGTCCACGTCTTCCCCGTTCACGTGAAAGATGGGCACGGACTGGCGCCGGGCGAGCTGTGCGGCGAAGCGCGAGGAATGCGATTCGCGGGGAACCGTAGTAAAACCGATCAGGTTATTGGCAATCACGTGCACCGTTCCACCCACGGTGTAGCCGGGCAGATCGGCAAAGTTCAAAGTCTCGGCAACAATGCCCTGTCCCGCGAAAGCAGCATCGCCGTGCACCAGGAGCGGAAGATATTTTTTCGCTCCCGCATCTCCCGTGCGATCATGCTTGGCACGCGTGCGGCCGATGGTTACCGGGTCCACCGCTTCCAGATGGCTGGGATTCGAAACCAAGTGGATGTGAACTTTGGCGCCGCTACGCGTGACGTACTCGCCGGTTGCGCCCATGTGATATTTGACGTCGCCACTGCCCAACACGCTGCGTGGATCGATGTCTTCAAATCCCGCAAACACTTCTTCGGCGCCACGCTGGGCAACGTGAACAAGTACGTTCAGCCGGCCACGATGGCTCATGCCCATCACCAGTTCACCCGCGCCCTGTTGCCCGGCCGCTTCGAGAATTTCATCCATGAGAGGAATGAGCGCCGTGACACCCTCGAGCGAAAAGCGCTTGTTGCCTAAATAGCGCTGCTGCAGGACCTGCTCGAACAATTCAGCCCGGATGAGGAGTTCCAGCGCTCTTTGCTGATCTATAGCCGGTTGAGGACCTTCCAGACGCTCCTGAATCCAACGACGGCGCGCAGGATCGGTGATGTGCATGAACTCCACGCCAATCGTCCCGCAATAGATGCGTCGCGCCTCTTGCGCGAACTCGCCATCAATCTGTAGATCGGCGTGAGGAACAGGGTGAAGAAAGCCAAGAGGGTCGAGGTCGGCTTCAAGGTATCCCCATCGGCGGAATGCGTCGAATACGCGTTCGCGTTCTCCGTTGGGTGGGTCCAGTATTGCGGTTGAGGTCGCGGCGGCAGTCTTAGATCGGGTTGCCATAAAGTACTTACTAGAATAATGGATGAGAGGCGAATAGTGGCAGATTCATCGGGCAGAATCGGGGCGCCGGAGTCTTGAGGATTGCAGGGCGTCGCTGGATCGCGAAGTCTCGGAGTCGAGGGTTTAAAGGTGCTCGGCTAGCCGTACCCAAATGACCCCTAAGGAACGAGGCTGTGACGCGGCGAAAGCCGCGCCCCTTCAAGTACCGCCAGCCGCCTTCAACATTTTCAAGCCGCGATGAAGCGTGCGCCGGTCTGGCTTCACCGTGCTGGATCGCTAGTCCTCGAAACTTCTCGCTCCGCCCTTCAAGCGGTTAGTCACGACTTGTTTCCATATCCACTTGATCACGCGCGCATCGTTATAACAGTAGCCCAGATTGTGGTTGAGAGTGGAGAAGCAATGCCGCTCACACGTACGTTTCATCTCTTTGAGCTGCGGCTGATCGAACTTTGGCTGGTCGATGTTTCCCCAGTCGAAGGTCGATGAATACATCGGAAAGCAAGGGGCGACCGTGCCATCGGTGCGGATGATTACGTTGTTCTGGCCGGCGCGGCAATTCCACTCGGTGAATCGGAGTTCGCCATTCGCGTCCTGCACGATGCCAGGCGTCTGAGCGAGGATCTCATGCATGTTGCCATTGGTGCCGCTACCATCGCCATACCACCCGTAGTTCTTCAGATCCAGCCCTGATGACATGCGGACAAACGCTTTCATCTCCTGCAGGCGCTGAACGGAATTCACCATCTGATATCCGGCTTGATTTTTCTCGATGATCCAGTCGATCAACGAGTCCACCGATCGCCAGTCTTCCGGCCGAATGTACGTAGGATTTTCATAAAAATGTTTAAAGTGCTCGTCCTGCTCGAGCATCGGAGTTTCGTTGATGTGATAGTCAGTTGCAAGACGATGCGCATGCGCGTATTCGGTGAGACGGCGAACATCTTCATGATTGTTGCGGCAGATATTGATATTGAAGAACACCATGTATCCGTACACGTACTGTTTGCGGATCAGGTATTCGAGGTTCTTCTGACCGGGGACGAAGGCCTTCGGCAAGCTGGGTTTTTCGTCCCACGCGTCCAACGCGAAATTGAAGATGGCCACGCCGGCATCCGCCAGTCGATCAGCCACTTCGGGGCGCAGCAGCCGGCCGTTGGTGCCAACATAAATCCAGAAGCCTTTCTTGGCCGCGTAATAAACAATCTTGTGCGCGACTTGCGGGCGCAGTAGCGGCTCTCCGCCCATCAGGGCCAGCACCCGGCAGCCGCGATCATGCAGCCAGTCGATGGACCGTTTGGCCACGTCCTCGGTCATGCCCTTCACTTTGTTGTTGAACGCCCAGCAGTACCAGCAGTCGAGATTACATTTGTAGTCGACAAACAAATACGCAGTAATCGGATGGAACTCACCAGGCATCACTCGCGAGCGCATATAAGGCAAGAGCCAGCCGCGTACTTTTCGCCATACTTGTGGGGCCGTCCAGTCGCGCTTTTCAAGCGGAGTTTCCGGGCCAGGATCGTGCAACAGTTCCGGGTACTGAGGGAAAACGGGTTCGGGCAACGTCATACCCTTGGCTTCAGCCGGGGTTGGTCCACCGGAACCGGAGTTCATCAGCAGATTGTGAATGTCAACATCGATGCGAAACTTGGCGGGCGCTGGGGTAGCCATTTCGGTTCTCCTCTTTGGATCGATGACCTTCCTGATAAACGTCTGCGTTCTAACAAGGATGCTAACCCCGACGCTCTGGTTACATGATTTTTGTGGAAAATGATTGGGGGTCTTCGCGCACTGACCAGCCGTGTTACCGGGCGAGCGTATCCGAAAGCATGACAACGATTTAAGATGGTCCCGTCCTCATTGTCCCTGAAGAAAATGCCCAGCCGCCGGGTCAGACAATCCCGAACTCCCGTATTGCTCGGCATTCCTTTCGACGCCAACTCTTCCTATCTGCGAGGCGCGGCGGGTGCCCCACCTTTGATTCGCGAGGCCTTCCGTTGTGATTCATCAAATTCATCCACCGAAAGCGGGATCGAACTTGATTCAGAATCTTTGCTGGATGCGGTCGACCTGCAACTGCCGGCGAATGGCGAGTTCGCCGCCATTGAGAGCGCAGTCGGTCAGCTGCTCAATAAGGGACAGACCCCTGTTTGCCTCGGTGGCGATCACTCAATTACCTATCCCATCGTGCGGGCTTTCGGAAAGCGCTTCGCCGACCTCGCCCTCATTCACTTCGATGCCCACCCTGATTTATATGAGGAATTTCAGGGGAATCGTTATTCGCACGCCTGCCCTTTTGCGCGGATCATGGAAGAAGGCTTAGCGAAGCGTTTGATACAGGTCGGTATTCGGACAATGAATTCGCATCAACGAAAGCAGGCGTTTCGCTTTGGAGTTGAAGTCCTGGAGATGCGGGATCTACCTGCGTTCGAAAAACTAAAGCTCACCGGGCCGGTTTATATTTCGTTCGATATCGACGTGCTCGATCCGGCATTCGCGCCCGGCGTTTCGCACCGCGAGCCAGGAGGGATGTCGGTGCGCGAGGCGATCGCGTACTTGCACACGATCACGGGTGACATCGTTGGAGCCGACATTGTCGAGTACAACCCGAAACAGGATGTATCGCAATTGACAGCGGTGGTTTGCGCCAAGATCCTAAAAGAGATTTTAGGGAAGATGATTGCTGGATGAACGGAGTGGCCGAGCCGGTCGCAGTTGAACCATTTAATTTCGCGAATCGTGCGGATGTTTGCTCCGCCCGGATGGTGCGTCCCGCCTACGTGCGCAGCGGCAAAAAAATTACCGGCGCCATCAGGTAATCTTGACCGGCGCCGGCCCGTTATCCTGTAAGTCTCGCTATTTGAAGTTAAACATATTGGTCAAATCGCCAATGGCCGGCTGGTTGCCCGGTACATAGGGCGTTGGACCAGCGGTCGGGTTTGGCAGATTGTCGCGACCGTAGCCGGTTACAGGTGCCAGTCCCCAGTTTTTTTCAATGAACTTGATGATGGAGACGTGGTCGTAATAGGTGTGGTCGACTTTGCCGCCCTTGGAGAACGGCGAAACCGCGATGAACGGAATACGGGTGCCGTCGCCGAAGAAATCGATCGGCTGTACGTAGCCCGAATCATAATTCCCTCCACCTTCGTCGAAGGTGATGAAGATGGCGGTGCTGGCCCAAAGCGTCGGGTTCGCCTGTACTTCCGTGACAATCTTCTTCACGAAGCCTTCGAACAGGTCGAGCTTCGAAGAGGCCGGGTGACCGTCGGTGAAGCCCGATGGCTTTACGAACGAAACCGGCGGCAGAGTGCCGTTGTAGATGTCATTGTAGAGGTCGGTGACGTCCTGCAGGTGCTCTTCGCGCAGGGTCGAGTTGGTCATGATCGAGGTTTCATATTGGGCGAAGTTGCAGATGTTGCAGTACTGGTTCCACGGGTTGTTGAATTCAGGGTCTTGCACGTAAAGGTTCCAACCATCCCCGTAATATTTCCAGCCGATATTGGCATTGGTCAGTGAATCGGCAATCGTGAGCTGCGGAACGGGAGGAATCGTGAATGTATCGACAGTGTCGACTGTGCCGTCGCCAAAGTAGCCGGGGTTGTAGTTGTTCAACAAATAATAGGCCTTCGGCTGGCAAATGGAAGGGCTAGTCGTGTAGGGAAGCGAGTCCAGGTAGTCGAATACCTGCTTTACGCCCGGCTGACCGTGATCGGAGCAATCGCTGTAGCTGCCACCACCGGTGCTATCGCTGTTTCCGTATCCGTCTTGGGTGTACCAGTTGTTGGTTCCCGGCTGAGGGTTGGGATTCTCAATCTCGTGGGCCGGTGGGACGGCAAGATTGCCCTTGCCGTCGGTGTAAGCGAAAGCCGTCCCGGCACCGAGCATGATGTGGTTGGCGCCAGTTCCGCCCATAACTGCCTGATGCATGTTGTCGGAGAGTGTGTAAGTCTTGGCCAGGGAAGTGAAGTACGGCACGTCCCCCTGTTGAACGTTGAAGAACTCCATAGAAATGGAGCCTTCATGAGTAGTCAGGTAGTTAAACGGCTTGGGTCTCGGGTCGCCGTTGCCTCCAGTGCCGGTAACAACTTCCACCCACGGAAACAAGTCCGCGAGGCAACCGCTGGGGTTGCTCTTGCTGGCACTTTTCACGTTGCAATCTAACTGCTGCCACATTTGGTAGAAACGATGCACCGGACTACCCGCATAGGCGTCATAGGGAACGCCTGGGGTCAATTGATAGGGCCCGTTTGGCAAGCTGTACACGTTGGGGATGCGGGTATCGACTACGCCTTGCGGCAAACCGGTCGCACCGGTGGTGAGCTTCTTATAATCAGCCGGAAGCAGACCCGGCTCAGCCTGCTCCGCTGCGGCAACCGTCTGAAACGGAGCCGGATGCGCATCGCTCGGAGCTGTCGGCGACCCCTGCGTATTCGTCGGCGGCAGATGTTTGAACGGAGTCTTGTTGCTGGGGCTCAGTTGGAAAACTCCCTTGACCACAGCGCTGTCCTGGGCGGCGAGCTTAAAGTTTGGGCCCTGGGTTCCATCCGCATTAACGATGCCCTTGGAGAGCAGGTTATCGACAGTCTGCCCCGCGGGCGCCTTGTAGGTAGCAAATACGTGATCGAAGGTGCGGTTCTCCCCGATGATCACGATAACGTGTTGAATGGGGGTGGCGGTAGCGTGTTTCTGAGTGTCAGCGGCCAGGCTCGGGGTTAGCAGATTCGTGACGGTCGAGAGCAACGCCGCGCCCAGTCCACAATACTGCCAGGTCGCGCGATAGAGAGTTCCGAACTTCATTCGAGTTCCTCCAGATGGGGGGCTTCAATCGACGCTTCCCCCTATCGCTCAAGGTTGCCATCCTGGGCGTCACAGCTGGGTGACTCACGCGTGAATGTTTGTTTAAAAATTTGTTACAAAAGACGATGTGGAATGCTGATTGTGGAAAAGTGGAGTAATTGGTTGGCCGCCTACAGGCCTTACTGCATCAGCCGTTTGAGTGCGGTTCGAGCTTCGCCGACCTGGGGCAGGTGGGATGGCGAACTGCCGAAGTGCGATAAGAATTCCTGGTATTCGTTAATCGCCTGATCGCGTTTGCCGGTTCGTTCGTAGAGTTGGCCAAGATAGTAGTGGGAAAGGATTCCAAGCACGGGAAAACGCTGTGCCAAAGCCCCGGTGTTTGCCACCAAGCGCTCGACCCGTAAGGCCGCCCGAAACTCGGTTTCAGCCGACGCATAGTCGTTGGTCAGGAGATGGGCTCGGCCTTTGAGGAAGAGCAAATAACACACTTGGAAATCGGGGATGCTGCTTGCCCGGCTCAAGGCCGCTTGCCCATCCCCGCGATGGACCGCTGCGGCGATATCATCAAATGCTTGATTAATTTCAAGCGCCCGAGAGGCAATCCAGGGATGGCTGGAGGCGAATCGTTGCAGGCTTTGTTGCGCCGCGGATGCGTTCCCCGCCATGGTTTGCAGGAACGCGACCGTTCGCTGTTCATAATCGTCGAGCTTCTGTTGTTGAGCAAACGAAAGAGCCGAGGAGCCCTGTCCTTGCAGAACAGACAAAACCGCGAATGATCCCAGAAAGGTCTCCGCAGCCTGGCTCTGTTTTGCGTGTCCAAGTTGGGCCACCGCCTCGCGATAACTGGCAAGTGCGCCTTCCAGGTCGCCTGCCGTCTGCTTGAACTGCGCCTCGAAGCCCGGAACATAAAGCCGCGACAAGGGAGACGCGCGGTGGGCATATTGCTGGAAGGCCGCGTTGGCCATATCAGGTTTCTTCTGATCGGTATAAACGATGGCCAGCTTGAGGTACTCGCTGTAATCGCTGAAGTCCGGCTTCAGCTCAAGCACTTTTCGGTAGGCGGCAACCGCTTCGTCATCCCGGCCCGCCGTGAACAGTATGTCCCCACGCGTGTCGAGAGGATTAGGGTCGCCGGGACGAATCGCTATGTAGCTGTCATTCGCCGCCAGCGCCCCATTAAAGTCTCCCTCTGCAGCCAGCCCGTAGGACTCAAAATTGAGGAGATCTTCATTCTTGGGATCAAGCGCGAGTCCTTGTTGCATCAACTCCTGGGCCTGCTCTTTCTTACCCAGAGCGCCCAGCATGCCGAACAGAATACCCCGGTCGACACTCTGGCGGGGAAACTCGGATGTCAGTTGCTGGCGCGCGGCCAGTTCAGCCTCTGGATCTTCAGAGCGGCGGGCTTTGAGCACTTGCAACGTCAATTGCTCATACCGCGGCAGACGCGACTGGTTTTGACTCACTTGGATCGCAAGCTCATTGCCGCGCCGCAGATCGCCCGCAAGGCGGTATTGATCGGAGAGGCGCAATTCGGCCAGAGCAAACTGCGGGTCCAAACGGACCGCCTCCGCGAATTCGCGGATCGCATCGCTGGTGAGATAGCGACGGCCATAGTCAACGCCCAACTGATAATGGCGGTAGGCCTCAACGTTCGATGTGGAAGACTGCTCGATCTCCGGCGCTTTCTGCGGCACCTCCGACGCCGGCAGAAAGCTACCGGCAATGCTCGCGGTCAGCCGGTCTACCATCCCGAAGATGCTCTGCAGGTCCTGTCCTTCAAGCTTGTCGGAGAACAAGATCTGTCCCGTGCCCGTGTCCTGCGCGCGCACGTCGAGCCGTAGTTGTGTAGGTCCGATCTTCAACAAGGCGCCAGTGATGTAGGCATCGGCCCCAGCATCGTGCGCCACACTTTGCGCCTGTGCGGGATCCATCGAGTTTCCGTCTTTGCTGGCCCGCTGCACCGCGCCCATCACCCTCTCTGTCGACAGCACATCCAGACCCTTTACCTGCGCCAGGTTCGTGGTCAACATGTCGGTTAGGCCATTGTTAAGCCAGTTGAGTGATTGATCCTGCGACAAATTGGAAAAATATAAAACCGCAATCGACTTATGCGCAGCGACGCGGGGATGGACGTTTCGTGCCCGGGAGAACCAAAAGAGCACAACGCCCAGAACGATGGATGCAATAGCGACTGCCGGGCCTATCACCCATGCGTACCTGCGCGCCGGAACCGCAACAGCACCTTCGCTAACAGGCGAGGCCGCCGCCGTAGCACGGGATGAAGACAGCGCGCTAGCTCCAGCAGAAACGCCCGCCGATTCTCGCGATACGACCGGAACAGTCTGCGCCGACGGCGGCGGTTCAACTTCAATCGCCGCAGTCTTCCCCGACTCCGTATCCCGCTTTAACCTCTGAAGATCAGCCCGCATATCAGCCGCATGCTGATAGCGCAGATTGCGGTCTTTCTCCAGCGCCTTGCTGATAATCTCCTCCAGCTTCGGAGGAAGATCAGGATTAAGCCGCACCGGCGGCACCGGCGCCTTGCGCAGGATAGCCTCGAAGATCCCCGCCGTGCTGTCTCCGCGAAACGGCAGCGAGCCGGTAGCCATCTCATAAAGCACCACGCCAAAAGAAAACAAATCGGTACGCGCGTCGAGTTCCTTGGCCCGCGCCTGCTCCGGACTCATGTAGGCCACGGTGCCGAGAGTACTGCCTGGGCTGGTGAGATGCGCATCGCTAACCGCCGTTGCGCTGGCATCGATTCCCGCCTCAGCTTTGCGCGCGACGACCTTTGCCAGACCAAAGTCCAACACCTTCGCCCGTCCGCGCTTGGTAATAAAAATATTAGCCGGCTTGATATCGCGATGGATGATGCCTTCGCCGTGTGCATTGTCGAGCGCGTCGGCGATTGAAATACAGACTTCGAGCAACTGCTCAAGCTCCCAAGGCCGCCCGACGATCGCGTGCTTCAAGGTCTCGCCATCCAGAAACTCCATGGCGATGAAAGGCTGGCCATCATGCTGCCCGATCTCGTAAATGGTGCAGATATTCGGATGGTTCAAGGCCGACGCAGCCTGAGCCTCCCGCTGAAACCGATCCAGCGCCTGCCGGTCTTTGGCCAGGTCGTCAGGCAGAAACTTAAGCGCCACAAAGCGATGTAGAGTCGTGTCTTCGGCCTTGTAGACAACACCCATCCCCCCGCCGCCCAGCTTTTCCACAATCCGGTAGTGCGAGATGGTTTCGCCAATCATGGAGTGGGGTCATGTTAGGTGGGAAGGGAAGCGCAAGTCAATGAGAACCGCGGGTTATACGCACGGAGTGGATTTTGCTGCACTCCCTTGCCTTCCCTGGACCCTTCACAAGGGATGAGAAAGATGGCAGGAAACGGATTGAGGAGCTAAGCTATGGCGTGATTTCGAAAGCGACGCCTTGACAACGTCCGATCTGGCACTCCCCAGCCGTACCGTAGAGATTACCCAACGTGTCAAAGATCAGGCTGTCTGTGGGAAATGCTCCACCAACGCCCGTGAACCGATGGAACACGTTCTCCGTCCAGCTTCCATTCGCGTTCGGTGTCAGCTGAAACACCACGCCGCAGCCCAAACCATAGGAGTCGCACAAAATGCCACCGTACTCCGTCGTGCCGTAGAGATTTCCCGCCGCGTCGAAGATCAGGCTGGCACTCGGCGACTTTCCGTCGTCCGGGGTATGTCGGCGCGCCCAGCCGAATCGTCAGTTCCGCAGCGGCATTTTTACCGTTGACCACTCGCTTTAAAATCGGCTAACCTACTTACACGATACATTATCGAAAAGATAATAATGATCTTTGACAATCTGATGCCGCGCCCAAAAGATCCCTTGGTTCCAAATGGGACAAGCGCCACCGCGTAACCCCAATGGGCTCTAGATTTTGCGCGTAAGTCCTGCAAACTCAAAGATCTAGCACATAGTCGAAGCGTAGGTCCTTTGTTTTCTAGATTTTGCATCGCAAAGGGGGGAGGGGGGCAGTACTAACCAGTAAACTTCCCAATAAGGGAAACGCCTCAAGCTCTCGCCGACGCCAAACCGCGGACGCCCAAGGCAGGTTACGCTATCGCAGAAGAGATGCCGCCCGAGACGAATCCAGCGTTCTTCAGCAGCCTTAATCAACGCCACGTATCATTTCGCGGGCGCGTAGAAGGACTAATCGGTGGTGGTGGTTTTGTCGGAGGCATCCTCGGGTTCTTTCATCGCCGACTTGAAACCGCGGATACCTTCTCCGATTCCTTTGCCGAGTTCGGGTAATTTCTTAGGTCCGAACACGAGCAATGCAATTCCAAAGATCACCAACAAATGGGTGGGCTGCAAAAGTCCTTCGAACATGAAATTTCCCCTAGGCCGATTTCTTCGTCGCCAGACAAAACTCGATAACTTTTCCAAATTGCACCTGAGGAGCCGCTTTAAAGGGTCTCCGGAAGCGCGTCGGTATATAAAACTCGATCACCTTTGCCATGACAGTCTCCTTAATCTCTCGAACTCCAATAGCTCTGACAATCTCTCCGCATCGACAACTCACGGAATCGCAACACCTGCACCTTGTGCAAGAGTGCCTTAAAGATAACGCATCATCTTATCCACATGGTTATCTCCCAAGACTCGTGCCGGAATTAGGACTGCGCCCGTTTCCGCAACTCTCTGAAGCGGTGCACACCTTTCTCGAGGATGAGTGTGGTACCAGAAAAGGCCTGGCGGATGATCGCGCGGAATTTCAACCGAGTAATGCAACGCCTCGCCAGGCGACTCAGAAAGAACGACATCTCTGTCATCATCGCGATTGTCCTTTGCGACGGACCGCATCAACTAATTCCGCTACAGATCTGTCGTTATCAATTGACCAACTCAGCGGCAGCTTGAGACGCGAATCGCCGAAATGTTAGTGGACACGCTGGGTGATCACATTGACATGCAATGTCCAAGTCTTCGCTACCCGCATCCCGACATGATTCTCCGCAATATTCTTCTCCGTTTGGTACATCGCACAGACAGGGTATGTGCGCGCACTTCTTCGCCTTTTGATTCGCCATTACGATTCCTCCTTGCCAGGTTCTACTCTTGACCTCGCCAGTCTCCTGCATCTGCCGGAGTGACTCCGAGGGTCTCACTTGCTTTCGGCGGCCACGTCATCTTTGCCTGATTGCATGCAGATCTCCAAACTCGCATCGCGCAGCGCGGCACTTTCCAAGGTTCTTATTCTGACCGGTTCAACACCATATAAGTGCCAGGTGTCGGCAGGCTGATAGCGCGTCAGTATTTGGACGTTCTTGAGGCCCCTACCGTTCTGACGGAGGTGGATGCCCAAGCAACCGGTGAATCCCAGGCTTTAAGTGAATGGATTTATTGCGCTGTTTGCTCTCCGATCTATTTTCTTTTGACTGGAAGTCAACGTGCATCTGCCATCTTTAGGAAGTGGAGACAAGATGCAGGCACAAGTATTCACCTTTGCCAGTTCGCCTTTTGTGCCGGTCGCCATTGGATTTTTCGGTTTGGGAACCGGCTACTTCATCTGGGGTGGTCAGGCTCTATTTGGTTTTCCGAGGAGCAGTCCCGAAGTCAACCGAACGCTGGGCATATGGGGTTTCTGGATGCCGGGGTTCATGCAGTTCCTGACCGGCCTCTATCTGCTAACGGGGCTGACATGGTTCAACGTGTTCGGCAACGCGGCTCCTTTATACATGGCAGGCCTGGCCTTCACAGCGTACGGCATTCACTGGTTCGCGATGGCTTACCGGCGATATATCGATTCCAGCGCCGAGCCGGATGGCTGGATGGCCATAGCATTCCTGTTTCTCAGCATTCTTGGAGTCGACGTTTTTCGGCGGGCCGGAGACATTCCGGTGATGCTTATCTTTGTCGGCCTGACCTTTATATACGCGATTGAAATTCCTACGCGCTTACTGTCATGGAGCCCAGGCGGCCGCCTCGTAGGGCTGTTCCAATTCGTCACCGGCATGTGGCTGATGTATTGCACCTATGCCATGACAGTGGATTTGGCGTTGGGCGCCAAAGCCTGGGCTTAGAAATCCCACGATGATGAGATGGTCTCTTTGGGCATTTCGAGGCTAGCTGCGCGGCCGGAATCGGCTGTTGCGTTGCGCTATGGAGCTGCCATCATTTTGGTGGCGGCGGCACTCGGAGCAGCCCTGATTTTACGCCACGACAATCTGCCCCATCCGTTCATATCTTTTTCCTTTGCGGCAATTGCCGTCACTTTTTGGAGTGCCGGGACTGGGCCGGGTCTGCTGGCGATCCTGCTCTCTTATCTGACGCTGAGCAATCTCTTTGTTCCGGTCAAAATCCTTGGGTCTACTTCGGAATTCTACCTTGTCATTTACGCAATATTTGGGGCAGCCGTGAGCCGCTTCAGCGCTTCACGCCGCCGAGCAGAACGATTGCTCACAGAAGCCCGCGACCATCTGGAACTGCGCGTGGCGCAGCGAACAAGCGAACTTACAGAGACGAACAAAGAGTTGAACGCCACCCAGTCCGAACTGCAGTATGAGAAGGATCGGCTCAAGCTGCTTCTGGACCTGAACAATAGCATTGTCTCTAATTTGGAGCTCCGCGACCTCCTTCGTGACGTTTCCGCAAGCGTGCGACGACTGATGCAGTGTGACTCGGTGGGAGCCAACCTACCGGATCCAGAAACCGGAGAACTGAAATTGTTCGCTCTAAATTTCCCGGGTGCGAAGGGATTTCTGCGGGAAGAAATGTTGCGTCCGCCGGGCTCGCTTGCTCGCAGGGCGTTCAGCACGGGCGAGCCGGTGACGTTCATGGTCGGAGATGCAACTCTTCCCACCGAAGACGCGGACTTCGAGAGGGAAGGTTTGCGATCTTTCTGTTGGCTGCCCTTGATTAGCCGCACGCGTGCGCTGGGGGTGTTGGGACTGTCCCGGCTGGAAGCAATTCCATTCTCTCAAGATGATGTCCGCTTTCTGACGCAAGTTGCGAGTCAGGTAGCGATTGCTGTAGAAAACGCGCTGGCCTACGGCGAGATCGCCGGCCTCAAGGACAAACTTACCCAGGAAAAGCTCTATCTGGAGGACGAGATACGCAGCAACGCAAACTTCGAGCAGATCGTTGGCACCAGCCCTGCGCTGCAGCGCGTCTTGAAACTTGTGGAAACCGTGGCGCCAACAAATTCGACCGTGCTTATTTACGGTGAGACCGGCACGGGAAAGGAGCTAATTGCCCGCGCCATCCATGATCTAAGTTCGCGCAACTCGAAAACCTTCGTGAGGCTGAACTGCGCCGCTCTCCCGGCCGGATTGCTCGAAAGTGAATTGTTTGGCCACGAAAAAGGGGCGTTCACGGGCGCCATTGCCCAGCACATTGGCCGTTTGGAACTTGCAAACCAAGGCACTCTATTCCTCGATGAAGTAGGGGAGATTCCACTTGAGCTCCAGCCGAAGCTCCTTCGTGTGCTTCAGGAGCGGGAGTTTGAGCGGCTGGGCAGCACGCGAACTTTTCGGACTGATGTGCGTTTGATTGCGGCAACAAATCGCAACCTGGCCGAGATGGTGCAAGAGCAAAAGTTTCGCTCCGATCTTTTCTTTCGCTTGAACGTATTTCCGATTGAACTTCCCCCGCTACGCGAGCGCCCCGAAGACATCCCACTTCTGGTGCGACATTTCGCGGACGAGTTCTCTCGCCGCATGAACAAAACGGTTGAAACTATATCTTCAGAGACGATGAACGCTCTGTGCCAATATCGCTGGCCCGGGAACATTCGGGAGCTGCAGAATGTTATCGAGCGATCTGTCATCCTCTCGTCGGGTCCAAGCCTGACCGTGCCTGTTGCGGAACTTCGGTCTCGCAAGATGCCCGCGCCTGCCAATGAGACGACACCTGCGAAATCGACAAGACGCACGCCGGTGCGGAGTATTCTCGCCGAAGTTGATCGCAATCAAGTTATCTGTGCCCTCAAAGAAGCCGATGGGCGAATCGGTGGACCAGGTGGCGCTGCCGCCCGTCTTGGACTCAAGCGAACCACGTTCATCACACGAATGAAGAAGCTTGGTATCGACCGCGACCACATGTCGGAACCTAATACGGACAGCACCGACACTTCCGGCAGCACCGGCAGCTCAACTCTCCAAGATTCACAAATGGGTGTAACCCCTTCGGAATAAGTTCCTTCAAAGCAAACCGGTATCCCATCTTGTTTTGGCATTTGCCGTGCCGTTAGTCAAAGCGTGAAAAGAAAGGAGCGATGCTGATGCGTGGCGTACTGAGTCCTTGGTTCTCGAACTCTAGACTCTGCCGGGAAGAAGTAAGCCACGCACGGGCAAGAAAACGAACAGAGGAATATGGTCTCCGCGAAATACTGCCAAAGCAGAAAGGCGGCCGTGAAGTTCCTTTTTTGTTTAACGGGAAGTGGAAATACCAATACGCTTAAAGGAGATAAACAAATGAAAATCAACAAAGGTTACATCGTCGTAGGCTTGATCATTGCTTTTACCTTAATCTTCGAACTCGCTGCTCACGCTGACGAGACTGACCATGCCACCAAAATCACTTTCAGTCAACCGGTACGGATCCCAGGGCAGGTGCTACCCACGGGAAGCTACTTATTCAAGTTGACCAATACTAATTCAACCCAGCACATGGTTCAGGTCTTCAGTTCAGACCAGGCTGTCCTGTATGGAACCTTTCTGACCAGTGCTTCAGAGGTTCTGGATCCGGACGGTGAAACTGAGCTCACATTCGCGGAGCCGGAATCCGGAGGACCACCTGTCCTTTTGAAGTGGTTCTATCCGGGAAGCGATATCGGAAACGAATTCGTGTATTCCAAACAGACAGAAAAGGAATTAGCACAAGACAGACTTCAGACCATCATAGGCAATCAATCTCTGACGTCCGACTCCGGCACTGCTGGAGCGGGCAATTAACATGAGCAGGTCATTCGCACGCCAGGGCCCGGAATTGAGAAATCCGGGCCCGCTCGCGACGCTGTTTCTGGGAATGAATAAGCAAGTTTTGCGGCGGCTGAGAAGTGAATGAAAGCGAGAACACGATGCTGAGGATCACGAAAGGCGACAATCCGTCTGAGCAAAGGCTCATTCTTGAGGGACAGCTTACCCAGCCTTGGATCGCGGACCTTGGATCTCACTGGCAGGAAATCCGCCACGCTCATCCGGAGCGCAGGTTTGTGGTTGATCTCAGGGGAGTCTTGCGCGTCGATCGTGCGGGTGTAGGAGCGCTCGAGTTGATGAAGACCGAAGGAGCAGAGTTTTTGGCCAGTGGCACTCAAATGAGGCATTTGGTTAGAGATCTTGAGACCGAGGCGACAGGAAAAAGTCCACGATCGAGGACCCACCGTCGGTCATTACTACTTATAGACAGGGGCTTGGCCACAGTCGCCTCTACCATATTGACGCCAGTACTATTGACGTCATACGAAAGTATGATTGCGCCGTCGATGACGGAACGCTATCTTGCCACCATGGCTATCCAGACGAAGGCGAAACTGGTCGCGATTGTAGATGACGATGAGTTGATGCGCAGTGCACTGGAAGGCATGCTGAAATCCGTCGGATTGCCGTCACAAGCGTTTGCATCCGCGGAAGAATTCCTGAAGTCGGGTCAGCACCAGCAGACTGGATGCCTGATCGCAGATATTCGGATGCCGGGAATGTCCGGTCTTGAACTTCAGGCCAAACTGAACGCCGAACACTGCAGGATTCCGACCATCTTCATTACCGCCCACGGCGACACAAGAATGCGTATGCAGGCGCTAAGAGCAGGCGCGGTGGAGTTCCTGGCCAAACCGTTTGATGATGATGTCCTGCTCGAAAGCGTTCGAGCGGCTCTGGAGAATGGAGCCCGATAACCAGCACGTGCGCGCCAGGAGGTTCCCTGTGGCAGCTTTCCAACGAATCGGGAGTGGTGATCAAGCGTCTTATGAGCGCAGATTCGAGCAGGTGATAGGCAATAGTCCTGCTCTGGAATCGGTGCTCGAACAGGTCGAACGGGTCGCGCCTACGGATTCCACGGTTCTTATCCAAGGAGAAACAGGCACTGGCAAGGAGTTGATCGCGCACGCCATTCATAACCTCAGCTTGCGGTGCGGACGGCCCTTCGTAAGATTGAATTGCGCTGCCATTCCGCTGGATCTGCTAGAGAGCGAGCTCTTCGGCCATGAGAAAGGCGCGTTCACCGGAGCCATCGCACAAAAGATTGGCCGTTTCGAATTAGCCGACAAAGGAACGCTTTTCCTGGATGAAATCGGGGATATTCCGCCAGTGTTACAGCCCAAGTTGCTCCGCGTTCTGCAGGAACAGGAGTTCGAGCGCTTGGGCAGCACTCGTACTCATCAGGTAGATGTTCGGCTGGTGGCTGCCACAAATCGTAATCTGATGGAGATGGCGAACCGGGGTGAGTTTCGCAGCGACCTCTACTACCGTCTGAACGTATTTCCGGTCTTGTTGCCGCCCTTGCGCGAACGTCGCGAAGACATTCCGGCCCTCGTTGCCCACTTTGTCGGCATTTATGGCCGACGGATGTGTCGCGAGATCGAGCACATACCTCCGACAACGATGTCGGCGCTTACCTCGTACCAGTGGCCCGGCAACATCCGCGAATTGCAGAACCTGATCGAACGTGCCGTGATCCTTTCCGATGGTGGTGTGCTTCCCAATCCTTTGCCGGCGGAAGGAACTTCGGGTAACGCCGCTTCTCCCGCCGCAACTAGTCTAAAGGACTCCGAGCGCATTCTGATACTGCGCACGCTTGAAGCAGTCGGCTGGGTGATTGGTGGTCCGAAAGGCGCCGCTGTCAAACTTGGATTAAAGCGGACTACGCTAATCCATAAGATGCAGAAGTTGGGGATTTCTCGGCCTGGCCCGCAACACGTCGCGGACATAAATGGAGGCTGGCACGGCGAGAAATGTTCTACTGCACTAAAGCCGACCAGCATAATTCAATCCTTCCTCCCGCCGATGCCATCTCTAGCGGTCGATTAGCCTACTTCCTACGAGTTCCTCTCGTCAGGAATTTATTCCTAGTACGTCTTTTTCCCGCTGCTGTGAGCTTTGCGGATGCGGTAGGCCGACAGTACTAGGACAGCTGTCGTCTGATCCGAGCCTGTGATTTCCAAAAGAACGGGCGCGGACGGCCCCGCCAGAAGCAAGTTTGGTATGAAACCTGCTTTCTTGGAGCCGTACATCGACCTTTCCGGGATGAACCGAGATTATGAAAGCGCTGATAGACGAATCTCGCACGCTCTACGCGGCAATCCAGGCCCGTTGCCCTGATGCCCCCGCGGAGCGTTTTGTAATCTCATACACCTCCGAAGAGGCATTGCGAGACCTCCTGGCCACACCGTCCATCCTGGCTAGTGGGTGCACCACCCGTGAACGTGCTGAGGAGCTGTGTTGTGAGGTAATACCCACGCGCAATATCGGCACCCAGGAGCCTCCTTATGCTACAGCCGGGCGTATTTTCAGCACGCTGGGATGGCTTCATGAATTTCAGATAACCAGTCCTGCGATTGACACAGCGACCGCATTTCGACAGCCCTCCGACTTCAACTGGGACACGCAGACAGTCACAATCACTGAAGGACTGGTCGGACTCTGATCTGGCTGGCGCCGGGACGGCTCCGTCAAGTACCTCGCCCCGGTGAACGCTTCTTGCCTTGGGACAAAGAGAGCAATCAGCCGCACTTTTGCAGCGGAGTTGACGATTCTAGGGGCGGCAGGACTGCAAAGGCGACTGATGCTCTTGGCGCGTTGCCATATGCCACCTCTGATGCTGTGGTTCATAACTCGGTTGCGTTTTAATGTAGACAACTTCATGGAGTTGAATCACGCAGTAAACCTTCTTGGCGCAGTTTGGAATAGGAAATGCATTCAGTCTTTGCGACTCGGATTCTGTGACGAGCGAACGTTTTCGGACACAGACTCTGTGTCTCGGCCTCAACGCGGGTGCCGGAAGGCGACAAGTTCATTGATTATTGGTGAGGTGAGTATGCAGTTCATAAAAGGAAATGCAGTCAAGTCGGGCGCATATGTGGCCTCGTGCATTTTGAATTGTGTGTGTCCGGAGTGCGGCGGAAGAATGGGAGAACGCGGCAAGGAATTCAAGTGTCAGGGTGAGTGTCTAAGGGATTGGCGTCAGATCTGGGAGGCAATGCTTTCGTCCGGACACTGACACAAATGGACGGACGGATGTCGAAGAGCTATCCCTACTTCGCCCTTAACAGACAACGGGAGAAACCTATGGAACGTTTTACAGCGGATCAAGTGAAAATCGGATTCATTGGCTTGGGAAACATGGGGAGCCGAATCGCCCAGCGACTAGTGAATCACGGATACCAACTCTCGGCATACGACTTGGATCCCACCAAAGCGGAGACCATCGCCGCACAGGGCGGTGTGGTTGCGAAAAACATTCTTGAACTGGTAACGGCCGATGTGCTTGTGTCCTGCTTGACCAACGACGAGGCAGTTCTGAGTGTCTACACGGGGACTGACGGCGTTTTCGCCGGAGCGCGACCAGGAACGGTCGTACTGGAGATGAGCACGATCTCTCCCGAAAGCTCACGCGAACTGTATCGACTGGGCGTTAAAGCTGGCGTCACAGTACTCGATGTCGCCATCTCAGGCAGCACTCCTGCCGCCGAAGAAGGTGTCCTGACGCTGTTGGTCGGCGGCAATCGAGAAATTTTCCACGCGGCTGAGCCGATATTTCAGGCGGTGGCAAAACAATACTTTCTCCTGGGCGGTTCGGGCTCTGGAACGGCGATGAAGTTAGTCGTCAATACACTGCTGGGAGTTGGCATGCAGGCGATCGCTGAGGCTGTATGCCTTGGGAAAAAATCTGGTATCGACCGCGATCAATTACTCGCTGTCTTATCAAAGACAGCTGTGATCGCTCCGGCTCACATAGGAAAGCTGGCGAAAACAGCGGTCAACGATTACAGCCCACAGTTTCCGTTGCGCCTGATGAATAAAGATTTTCAGCTGATACTGAAGGCGGCGGAACAAGAGCACGTCTCGATGCCCGCGACAGAAGCGGCATTTCGCGTTAATTCCGATGAACTGGCAACCGATAACGAAGAGGACTTCTCGGCCGTCCTGCGGCGTATGGAAGAAGTTGCCGGCATCGCAGTTGGTCACGAAAGTTCGATGTCGAGTTGATCGGAAGGGCCAGTAGGCTGGAATCGACTTGCTATGACGCAGGAGGAAATAGTGGCCAAGGTTGCGATAGACGGCATTTTTCAAGAAGTGCGTCCCGACGAACTTCTCATCGATTTGATCAACCGGACGGGTCTGTCCGTCCCACACGTCTGCTACCACCCTCAACTCGGCCCAGTTCAGACGTGCGACACATGCATGGTTGAAGTCGACGGTCGTCTGGTCCGGGCCTGCGCTACGGCCGTCGCCGATGGAATGAGAGTCTCCACAAAGTCGGCGAAGGCGGCAGCGGCCCAGGTGGAAGCATTTGATCGCATTCTCAGCAACCACATGCTTTACTGCACAGTCTGCGACAACAACAATGGCAATTGCACCGTCCATAACACGACCAAGATGCTGGCCATTGAGCATCAGCGAATACCCTTTCGATCGAAGCCCTACGAAGTCGATAACACGAATCCTTTCTACCGCTACGATCCCGATCAGTGCATCCTGTGCGGCCGCTGCGTAGAGGCTTGTCAGAACGTCGAGGTCAACGAAACGCTTTCCATCAACTGGGAAGACCCGAATCCCCGGGTGCTCTGGGATGGGGGCTCAACCATTGGCGAGTCGAGCTGTGTCTCTTGCGGCCATTGCGTAACCGTTTGCCCTTGCAATGCGCTGATGGAAAAAACCATGCTGGGTCATGCGGGATTTCTGACTTCTCTCAAGAAGTCGGCCCTCAGTGGCATGATCGAGATTGTCAAAGGTGTGGAACCGGAAACCGGCTACGGAAGCATTCTTCAGGTCTCCGAGGCGGAAGAGGCGATGCGAGAGCACCGCATCCGCAAAACGAAGACAGTTTGCACCTATTGTGGCGTTGGATGCAGCTTCGACGTCTGGACCAAAGATCGCCACATTCTCAAAGTGGCGCCCGAGCATGGGCCCGCCAACGGCATTTCCACTTGCGTGAAGGGAAAGTTCGGCTGGGGTCACATCAATAGCGAGGACCGTCTGACCACGCCGCTGATTCGCGAGGGCGGCAAGTTTCGTCAGGCCAGTTGGGATGAAGCTCTCGGCCTTGTCGCCCGCAGACTGTCAGAGATTAAAGCCAACGATGGACCCGACTCTCTCGCCTTCATCTCTTCTTCCAAGTGCACGAACGAAGAAAGCTACCTGATACAGAAGTTAGCGCGAGCCGTGATTGGCACGAACAACGTCGACAATTGTTCCCGCTATTGCCAGGCGCCAGCGACGGCCGGCTTGTTCCGCACCGTGGGATACGGAGGTGACTCGGGTTCGATCTCGGATATTGAGCAGGGGGATCTGATCCTCATCATCGGCAGCAATACCGCGGAGAGCCATCCGGTGATTGCGACCCGGATTAAGAGTTCTCACAAACTGAACGGGCAAAAGCTCATTGTCTCGGACTTGCGTGAGAACGAAATGGCCAGGCGCGCCGATCTCTTCATCCACCCCAAGCCCGGTACGGACCTGGTCTGGCTGAACGCGATCAGCCGCTATTTGCTGGATAGCGGCAAGGCCCACCAAAAGTTCCTGGATCAATGGGTCAACGGATTGGAGCAGTACCGGAAAAGCCTGGAACCTTTCACGATGGAGGCCGCGTCTCGGATCACTGGCTTGGCGGTCGAAACACTTACTGACCTGGCACACCGGATCGCGGAGGCGAAAAGCGTTTGCATCGTGTGGGCCATGGGAGTCACGCAGCACAACCAGGGCTCGGATACCTCGACTGCCATTTCCAACTTGCTTCTCGTCTCGGGGAACTACATGCGGCCGGGTACGGGAGCGTATCCGATGCGAGGGCACAACAACGTGCAGGGTGCGAGTGACCACGGATCCATGCCCAACGCCTTGCCTGGATATCAATCGGTCGATGACCCGGAAGTCCGATCGCGTTTCGAGAAAGCATGGAGGGTACCGCTTCCGTCCACCAAGGGACTGGACAATCACGAGATGGTGGAAGCAATTCATGCGGGTAAGCTCAAGGCGATGTATCTCGTCGGCGAGGAGATGAGCATCGTGGATTCGAATGCCAACTATGTGGGAGATGCGCTTGCCAAGCTCGACTTCTATGTCGTGCAAGACATTTTCTTCAGCAACACATGCCGCTACGCCGATGTTGTGCTGCCAGGTGCACCGAGCCTGGAAAAAGAAGGCACCTTCACCAGCACCGAAAGACGGATTCAGCGGCTTTATGAGGTGTTGGAACCGCTAGAAGGGTGCAAGCCGGACTGGAAAATCACTCAGGAGATTGCCAACCATTTGGGGGCAGATTGGCATTATCAACATCCGTCCGAGATCATGGATGAAATCGCTTCTCTCACGCCGCTGTTCGCTGGCGTCAACTACGAAAGGCTGGCGGGTTACAAATCTCTGCAATGGCCGGTTACAGTCGATGGGTCCGATCAGCCTTTGCTCTATACCAAACGCTTTGCTTTGCCCAACGGAAAAGCGCGCTTGTTTCCCGTTTCGTGGGTTGGTCCCACAGATCCACCGGATTCTAATTTTGACCTGCACTTAAACAATGGACGGCTTCTCGAACACTTCCACGAGGGGAACCTTACTTATCGTACCGAAGGGATTCGAGAGAAGACTCCGGATGTTTTTGTGGAAGTCTCCCCCGAACTCGCCGAAGAACAAGGAATTCAAAGCGGGACATGGGTGCAACTGGTCTCGCGGTACGGTCAAGTCCGAGTGCGCGCGTTAGTCACCGACCGAGTGCATGGGCGGGAAATATACATGCCGATGAACTCAGTCGAGAGTCCTGTGAACCGGTTGACCAGCAGCCACACCGATCTCGTGACCAACACGCCCGCCTACAAGGAAGCCAGCGTTCACTTGAAGGTTTTGGGCGAGGTCGGCGAGAGTCCATTGCCCCGGATTAATCCGCGCTTCGGTCATCCGACGCCGCAGAACGGAGTGGAAGTCGAACGCAAGTGGAAGCGACCGGACTATGCTCCTCCAGGAAATGGTCTGGTTCAATTGCAGACGAAGAAATGACACAAGGAGAACTCAGTGGCTCAACCGACTCCTCTGGAAATTCCACCGCGCAATCCACGTGCTGAATTGCGCTCTCGATTCGAGCAAGCACCGGAAGAACATGCTGAAGCAGTATTAGCCGCGTACGAGGTGCTCCAGGAATTGCACAACCGCGGCGTGCTGGAAATTATGCGCGGTGCTCTGGCGGCGAGCGACGACATTCTGGAGAAGGTAGTGGACAATGTCAAAACGCCTGAAGCTATTCGAGCCATCCGGAACCTGCTCTTCTGGCGCCAAATTCTGGGCAGCATTGAGCCGGAATGGTTCAAGGGCATCTTCCAGGCAATTCCCGAAGGAATAGCCCAAGCTTCTGCGGAGCGAAAACAGCCCGTTGGCTTCTTCGGCCTGCTCCGGCGCATCACTAACAAAGACAGTCTCCGCGGTCTGGCCGCAGCCGTTGACTTCTTGCAGGCCTTTGGACGCCACCTCTACTCATTAGAGAGTCCGAACTCGCCACCTTGACAAGACCTGACTACAGATTGGAGTGATCGTGGGGATGCAGGCTGGAATTCTACCGTCGATAGCTTCGCGATCGCTATTGCGAGGGGATGTGGCAACCGACGGCCTTCGCTGGCTGCCCGCGGCGCTGGTCTTCGGATCAATTGCTGCGGTTGCTTATGCCGACTCCATCGCCACCTCGGTGTCGTTGGGATTTCTCTATTTCTTGCCCCTTGGGATTAGCGCCATTGTCTGGCGCAGCCAGATCAGTTATGCACTGGCGGTGGTTTGCGTCTTTCTGCACGACCTTTTCGGCCCCTCATATCCAAATTCGGCGGCCCGGATTACACACAATCTCAGCGCTCTTGTCGGATTTACTTTTGTCATGTACGTCATCCACAGATACGTGGAACAGAAAGAACAGCTTGATAAGCAAGTGCGCCAGCAACGGGATCAACTCCTGCACGACGTTGAACTAGCCGCGCGGGTTCAGAGGATGTTTCTGCCAATCCGTCGCCCATCCATCCCCGGACTGGAGATCGCCGGCATGATGCAGCCGGTTAGGGGCGTAGGCGGCGATTACTACGACTACATACCTATCGATGAACATACTATCCAGGTAGTCATCGCTGATGTCGCCGGAAAGGGAGTTTCCGCTGCGCTTCTGATGTCAGCGACGGCGCCTGCGGTACAACTGGAAGCGAGTGATAAACGAGACATGCTGGAGGTCGTGGATCGCTTGAACAACGGGATCCATTCCGTATCTAAGGGCGACCGCTACGTGACACTGCTCCTCGCGAACATTGATGCACGCCACTCCCTTCGCTACGTCAACTGCGGCCACAATCCCGCCCTGCTGTTTCAAGCGAAGACTCATGATGTTATTCCAATGAACTCTTCCTGCTTCCCGGTCGGAATGTTCGACAGCGCGAGCTGTGAAATCAACCGAGCCGACCTCGCTCCCGGCGATATTCTGGTTTTGTATACCGATGGCATCACCGAGGCAGAAAATCCGGAGGAGGAAGAGTTTGGAATGGAACGTCTATCAACACTGATTCAAAGAGGTCATCTGCTTTCGGCAGACGGGCTAATGAACTACATCCTTGAGACTGCCACCGAGTTCTGTCGGGAAGTCGGCTTCAATGATGACGTCACTATCCTTGTAGTGAAATGTAACTTTGATGGGATGTGAGCGATTACCGACTCTGAGCCCGTGTCCTGCCGGCCTGATCGCGTTCCAGGTCCCCCTTGTCTTTATCACTCTTATCGTAGTGTCGGCGATCCTGTCTCGGTGTCGAAATACGGACACCTCCTCTCAGTGAAGGTCGGGTTGCGGCGGCAATCCCTGCTTCCTCTTGTTGATCTGCGCTCTGACAATTTGGCAGGCCAAATGCTTCTTGTAGGCGTGGAGAAGTTATCGTGGAGAAACCTGACACTCAGGCACTGCTCAGTGCCTAGCCACGGTTTTCACCAAACACTTTACAAATCACTTAAAACTACACAAGGAGAAACATCATGAAGAAACCACTTACGTCTCTAATGAGCATGTTGCTCGTAGTTCTGCCCCTTCTCTCCTCATCAGCTTCCGCCGCTAATCGGGGAAAAGACCAAGATCGCTTAAAGAACAGCGGCACCGTGTTGAAAGAGATTCTCGATGTTCCCGACGATATCCCCCAGGACTTGCTTGACAAGGCCGATTGCGTGGTCGTCTTTCCCTCCGTTCTGAAAGCGGCCTTCATTGTGGGCGGTAGCTATGGACGAGGCGCAATGTCCTGCCGCAGAGGCGAAGATTTCAGAGGATCGTGGGGCGCACCCACGATGATGGCTCTCGAGGGCGGCAGCTTTGGCTTCCAAATCGGTGGCGAGGCAACAGATTTTGTTCTGCTGGTGATGAATGAGCGGGGGGCAAGCGGAATTCTCACCAGCAAGGTGAAGCTTGGAGCCGATGCGTCGGTTGCGGCAGGCCCGGTCGGCCGCGATGCCTCAGCAGAAACAGATGCCACCCTGCGTGCGGACATTTTGAGCTATTCGCGCGCTCGGGGCGCGTTTGCAGGTATCGCTCTCGAGGGATCAACCGTTCGTCCTGACAATGGCGCCAACGAGAAGATTTATGGACGGGACGTTCCAGCAAAGCAGATCGTTCTGTCTGGAAGTGTCGCCGCGCCACCTTCAGCTAAGCGATTGATTGCGACACTCGATTCCAAGACCCCCAGACATAAGTCCTAACCAGGTGCAACCGGACTGGCAGGATCCGCATCCTGCCAAGAGTGTAACGCGTTGATGAAGTGACTCAGATTCTGAGATTCGGCTCGCAGTCCGTCAGGCCGAATTAAGGGGCATATGCATCCGCGTCTCCAAATCGTCACCGCGATAACAGGCACAGTCTTTTCCTAACTCAGATCATTACCGCGCAGGAGAATGAATCATCGCGGTGTCCACATGCGGACAGTAGGTCAGCTAATCGACGGTGCCAACCAGGCTAAACTGCCGATTCCTAAGCAGGACGAACTCACAAAGCTCTGCACCAGAAGGTCGAATGGGGTGTCCTAAGCGCGAAGGATGTTTGGAAATGCAAATGCATTTCTGACATTCGAAAAGGAGGCTCAAATGAAGCCCATCGTCCGTACCGCAGTTTGCACCGTGCTTTTCCTGGTTGCACTGGGGACCGCACTTGCGCAGCAGGTTCAAACCGACTTTGATCATCAAGCTAATTTCTCTCAGTACAAGACCTATTCCTGGCAGGAAATCAAGCCACCGAATTCTCTCTGGGATTCCCGAATCAAGAATGCCGTGGATGCGCAATTGGCCGCCAAGGGCTGGACTCAGATGCCCAGCGGTGGCGATGTCGCGATCGTCGCGATTAAAACCACCCAGACTCAGCGGTCACTTCAGACCTTCTACGACGGCTTCGGTGGGGGATGGGGCTGGCGAAGATTCGGAGGCGGAGGCTTCGGCGAATCAACAACAACCGAACAGGACTACAAAGAAGGAACCCTGGTTCTCGACATGTACGACGCAAAAACCAAGCAGTTGATTTGGCGTAGCAGCGCCGAGGACATGCTGTCCAACAAGGCCGAGAAAAACGAAAAGAACCTGGACAAGGGTGTGGCGAAAATGCTCAAGAACTTCCCGCCCGACTCGGCAAAAGGTTAAGCACACGGATTTCATCCGGACTTCACCCGGAGTAGCACGAGAAACGTTATTTCCAGAATTACAAAAAGGAGAAGTTATGAAACTACAGAAAAAAAGAAGAAACCACCAATTACCTTCGTTGTTCGTCGCCTTGATTTTTGCACTAACGATGCATCCAAGCAAAGCACGGGCGCAAGTCATCGGAAACCTTGAAGCTGACATTCCATTCCAGTTCCATGCGGGAAACACCGAACTTCCGCCTGGTAAGTACATCATCCACGTGCTGGACAACTCTGATCTGACGATCATGGAAATCAGTAGCGCCGACGGCAAAGTATCCGCTCTCTTCGACGTCCGGGATGCTGAGGCCAAGTCCGCACCGGCCGCGAACGAATTGGTCTTCAATAAATACGGGAATCGCTACTTCCTGGCAAAGTTGTTTGACGAAAGCAACCCCAGCGGTAGCGCGGTGATTGAGTCGCGCTACGAAACGAGGATCGACAAAGCAACCGCGGAAGCACAGGAACACGTGCCGGCGCGCCATCAGGGAAGTTAGTACCTGAATCGCTCGGTCGGCGGCGGTAGAGATGAGGGATCGTGAAATTGGCTTGTATTTCTGCAGCGGCATTTGACCTCTCTGTCTTCGAAACCCACCGCGTCGCTCCCGGAGGGAAATCATGAACAGAATGAGCCGAAGATCATTTGTAGGCACCGCTGCTACGGGCGTCGCAGCACTGGCCGCGATCGGAGCCGTGAACATCGCCGAAGGCCAGTTCGTACACACAAAATCCGACTGGAAGGTTAGCGAGTTCGACCAACTGGCGAAGAACCCGGCGCATGTGAAGCAACTGTACGACGTTGCCAAGATTGCGGAAGGCGGATTCCTGAACAATATCAAGAACTCACTGAACGGGCTTCACTTCGGTTTCGGCATACCGGTAGAACAGATCAAGATTGTTGCCGCGCTCCATGGGCCCGCGAACATGCTGAACTACGACGACTTCATATGGAACAAGTATCAGATCGGAGCTTGGCTGAAGGTCGCTGATCCGTCCACGGGCCAGCCCGCGGTGAAGAACTTCTTCTATCCAAGCAAGGCTGGGACAGGCCTGCACTACAGCTCCGAGAACCCCGACCGTCCCGAATCGCTGTATCAAGACACGAGCATCCAGGCGCTGCAGCACCGGGGAGTGAAACTGCTAGCTTGCCATACAGCGACCGAGGAGCAGGCGCGGGCTCTGATCGCCCACAACAGTCTGACACAGCAACCAGAAGAGATCGTGAAGGAGATGCTGGCGCACACGGTGCCCGAAGTCCTGGTTGTGGCAGCGATGGTGGCGGCAATCGCATTGCTGCAGACAGCCGGCCATTACAGCTACGTCACGGTATGAAACGGAAATGAGGACAGCTTCGGCCTCATGTCCGCGGCCGTATGGATATACTCAAGCTGCTCACGCGCTAAGGGCTGCTGTACCGCATTGTCCTGAGCTGCGGCAAGAACGGACATTCCGAGCATGAGCACAACTGCGTATGGCAAGCGTGGAAGGTCGATTTCGCAGGGACACCAACCTCTTTTGTCTGAGTAAAACACGCAATTCCAAAATAAGGTGCTTCCGAAGGCACTCTGATTCTGCGCAAGCTTGAATCGGTTGTTTGTGAGCGGTCGGAAAGGAGCAGCTCGAACCTCGGCTTGAATCACACTATCCTGATCAATAAGATGAGCAGGACGGGGATTTCCCAGCCTCATCCCCAAGGGTGCGGGGCATGACGGACCGGGCGCTGGAGGAAGTGGTCGCGTAAATTGCGGCCCAAGTTTGTCATGGTCGATTTAGCCTTTGCAGGCTAATCACTACATTATTTAATACAACATGGTGTGTCAGGAAGCACGCCGTGGCTCAAGATTTGCATCACTCGGCCGGTCGAGTGTTGAGGCGAAAGCTACGCCTGCGGACGCAGCAGGAAGCGAGGCGAGGCAGACCATGGAGCCACGGTATCGTCCTTGATCCTCTCCTGAAGGGAACCTTTCGAAATGCTGGTGAAAATTCAGAGAGTGGTCGCGCAGGGAATTCGTGGTTTTTTTGCTTGGTGGTCAAATTCCGGCAAGATGGTACACCCTGTTTGTATTGTTTTGCTCTCTTTGCTTCTGGAAGGCTGTACAAAGCCATCTGTTGATCAACCGGTTACATTGACTCTTCTCGAGGAGTGGACGAACAAGGCGTTTAGCGATGCGCGCCAGCAGGAGTTGCAGCAATTTACCCGCAAAACAGGAACCCACGTCAACCTCCTTCCGTCTCCCGAGTCCGCGCGGCTAAAGTTGGTCTTGTGGAAGGAGTTGCTCGGGGGACGCGCGTCGGATCCGGATGTGTACGGCATCGATGTGATCTGGACGGGGATGCTGAGCGAGTCTTTCATAGATCTCAAGCCATATTTTGCCAAAGAAATTTCGCTTCAATTTCCGGGGATGGCCGCCGGCTTTACCGTAAATAACAAGGTGGTAGCCATTCCCTATCGGCCTGATATTGGACTTTTTTTTTATCGGACCGACCTCCTGCGTCAGTATGGATATCGGGAGCCACCCAGGACCTGGGATGAGCTGGAGACCATGGCCACTCGAATACAGGCAGGCGAACGGGCCAAAGGCAAGAAAGAGTTTTGGGGCTTTGTGTGGCAAGGGGCGGCTGACGAAGGGCTGACCTGCGATGCGCTGGAATGGCAGGCGGCCGAAGGCGGCGGGCGGATCATCGAGGACGACCAGACGATCAGCGTAAATAATCCGCAGGCGACCAGCGCGTGGCAAAGGGCGGCGCGCTGGGTGGGTACGGTCTCACCTCGAGGTGTAGTCGGGTATAGAGAGTGGGATTCGCTCAACGTTTGGGTAGCAGGCGACGCGGCATTTATGCGGAATTGGCCGTCAGCCTACGTCGACAGCCAAGCCGCAGGCTCGCCAATCCGAAATAAGTTCGACGTAGGCCTGCTCCCCGGTGGTAAAGCAGGCCGAGTTGGTACGTTGGGAGGATGGGGATTGGCAGTTTCCCGGTTCTCGGCTCATCCCCGCGAAGCTTTGGAACTGGTCCGGTATCTCACCGCTGGCGACGTGCAGGTGACGCGTTCCCGCATGATTTCGCAGCCACCTACTCTACCGGAACTCTACACACTACCTGAGGTAATTGAATCAATTCCGCATTCTGAGCTTTTGAGTCAAGCGTTCCGGACCGGCCTGGTTTCGCGTCCTTCGAACGTCGCCGGCAAAAAATACCAGGACGTGACCGACGCTTACATCCAGGCCGTGCACTCCGTGCTGACTGGCGAGAAACATGCTCCGGAAGCTGCGGCAGCCCTGGAGAAGGAATTGGTTCGCACCACCGGTTTCAAGACGGGGCCGCCGGTAGGGAAATCAGTGCAACCTTGAATAGAACTCTGAACCGCTTCCATTAACGTCTCCCGAGCGGGCTCAGCTTTGTGGGCTAACGGTCAGAGCGTTCGCGTGACTTCAAGGCTCGCAAGAACGCGATAGGTACAACCAATGGGGCTTCACATCGCAACACGATTGAACCGCTGGGTCACTTTTCACGCCGGTCGGCTCAACATCGGCCCCCGTTTGATACTCGGCTTTGTGTTCATCATCCTTTCGATGTTAGCCGCGGATGCCATTATCCTTTGGCAATTCCATGTGGTCCGTACTCAGGCGGGACACCTGAACGATGTCGATCACAAGCTAGTTACGGTTTTACGCGTGCATACCAGTATGTTGGAGTTTCATGATCGGCTGGATGCGCTCGCCGATGCCGAAGATGCCAATCGATTAGCGATAGAAGCTGGACCGCTTCGTAGCATGGTTCTGGAGGACATCCGTCGGGCAACGAGTGCCTTCAGTCTCCCATTTTTCGACTTTCGGCAAGATCCGACCATTCTGCCTACGCTTCACGTCATTCAAAGCGCGCTGTCGTCGCAACTTGACGCCATCACCACGCTTGCAGCATCCGGCGACTGGCGGGCTGTGCATTTGCGCCTGGCGAACGAAGTACGGCCACTGGAATCGTTGACCTCGGCGCTCGTCGAGAAAGTTGACCACGAGGCAGCCAAACAGCAGGCCCAAACTGTGCTGAACATTCGGCGCGTGCAACATCTGGTTTTCTGGATTGTGCCGCTGACCGCCGTCTTCACGTTGCTGATTGCTGCTACCCTCGGCCTGACCATTACCCGCAGCATCACCCAGCCACTGGCGCGATTGGTGGAAGGCTCCAAGGCCTTGTCGAGGGGCGAGTTTCAGCATCAAGTGTCGGTTACCGGAAACGATGAACTCGCTCACCTCGGACAGGTCTTCAACCATACCGCCCGCCGCTTGCACGATCTCTACGCGACTTTGCAGAGCAGCGAAGATCGTCTGCGTCTTGTCATCGATACCATTCCGGCACACGTCTGGAGCGCTCGGCCTGAAGGCTCAATTGATTTCATCAATCGCCGTTGGCTGGAAACTACGGGACTGGCCATGGAGGACGCGCTCGGCTGGGATTGGGGCCGCGTAGTACATCCTGATGATCTCGCCCGGTACGTCGCCGAATGGCGGGCTGCGCTTGCGGCTGGGGAATCCATGGAGAGCGAAGTGCGGTTGCGACGAGCGGACGGGAAATATCGCTGGTGGCTGACCCGCAACGTGCCCCTGCGCGATGAGGTGGGCACCATCACTAAGTGGTATGGAACCGCCATCGAAATCGAAGAACGAAAGTGTGCTGAGGAAGCGTTGCGTGAAGCTCAGGCGAATCTAGCACGCGTCAGCAGGGTGACCACGATGGGTGAGCTGACTGCCTCCCTGGCGCACGAGATCAAGCAGCCGATTGCCGCTGCCGTCACCGACGCCAATACCTGCCTGCGCTGGCTTACACGTGACCACCCCGAAGTCGAAGAGGCGCGAGAAGCTGCGTTGAGAATCGTCAAAGACGCCACGCGTGCGGCCGACATCATTAGCCGGGTCCGCCTGCTCTTCAAGAAAGGCGTTGTCAAAAGGGAGGTGGTTGATGTAAACGAGGTCATTCAAGAGATGATCGCCTTGCTGCGCAGTGAGGCGAACCGGTATTCGATTTCGATCCGCGGTGAACTTGCGAACGATCTTCCCATCGTCATGGCGGACCGCGTGCAACTGCAACAAGTATTGATGAACCTCATGCTCAATGGTATCGAAGCCATGAAGGACGTGAGGAACAGAGGTGAACTTACGATCAAGTCGCAGCAAGGCGACAATCGTCAACTCCTGATCTCGGTCGTCGATACGGGCGTGGGACTGGAGCCAGAACGGGCAGAGCAAATCTTCAATGCCTTCTTTACCACCAAGCCTCAGGGCACCGGCATGGGACTGCCAATAAGCCGCTCCATCATCGAATCGCATGGCGGACGTTTGTGGGCCACCTCAAACTCCGGACCAGGTGCAACGTTTCACTTCACATTGCCCAGCGAGGTTTCCACGCACAAGGCAGCGTAACCAAGCGACTGTACGCGGCAAAACTATCGGGCCTCACGCAGCATTTTCTCCGGCCAGTATCCATGGTTCCGGCAGCCGAGAGGATTGAATCATCCTGGCTGAGCGCACACTAGAGTTTAGGCGACCGGCGTCGGCGCAAGCACGCCCTATTTCTCCCCACTCGTCTCATCGGTTGGTCGTGTCTTGAACTGTTTCACAGAACCCGGCCCTGGATCGGGCGTGCCGTTCGCTTGGGTTGAGGACACCTTGTAGTAATACGTGGTTTCTGGCTGCAGATCGTTCATGCGCACCCGAAAGACCATGTCAGCGTGACCTGGGTTGATTCTGGTGGGAGATACTGCCGCCAGGTCAAGGTGATTAGGATCGTTTCCGTAGTGCACGATGGCGTAGTGCAGAATGGTTCCGCCCGGATTGCGTGTAGTCCAACTTATGAAAGCGAACGTATCAGCAGCGGATTCCACCATCGGGCCGGCGTCGTCCTGGGTGGGGCTCGAACCGTCGCGCGCGCATGCTAGTCGTGGTTGTAAGAACGATAAGGCTACGGCAATAACGCTGATCGTGATCGTGAGGCGTGATCCATTTGCTCTGGTCATATGCAAACCTCCAACAACGCGTTGTTCAGAACCCGGCTCTCTTGGTTGAACAAAGGGTGAAAGACGGGCGAACCAACGAGGTTCGCCCCACGTTGTGTTAGCGAATCATCGTCACGGTTTGAAGCCGTCGACGAGCGTCTTCAAGAAGGCAACAATGTCGTCTTCTTCGTCCGCCGTTAAGCCAAGTTTGCCAATCGTCGTGTTTTCGTTGTTGGGGTCCTCCGGCTCCGGCCAACAGTTGACCTTCTCGATGGTTCCCTTGGGACAATGTCCAGATAGCACGTGATAGGGGTAAACATCACGCGTGTTGTAGAAGTGGACGACCTCCTTCAAGCTCGTGAGATAGCCGTTGTGCATGTAAGCTTTCACGAAGCCGTTGTATGGCACCTGGGCCGCATTGCGCGCCGTCGAGGTTTGGAATTTGCCCTCGAATTGCGGCAGCAAAACTCCCCAGTTCAAGTTCGGAGGAGCCCCATAGTAGCCGTCCAGGAATAATCCCATTCCCTCATCGGTGAAACCGAAGCCGAGTGGGTTCCCGGTAAATCCCCACTGGTCCGGAGTGTCCTCCGAATACCAGGGAAGCATTACGTTCTTGGGAAGGCCAATGTTGTTGTAAGTCGTGTCGGTGAACAAAGGCTGAACCGACGCCGCTTGGCCAGTGTCGCTTCCGCCCTTGCGGGTGCTCGACCTTCCATCCAGGTGACAGGTATTGCAGTTGCCTTTGCCGCGGAACAGGTCATACCCGTTCTGCTCTTGCGTGGTGAGGGTTGCTTTTCCAGCGAGGAAGTAATCGAACTTCGACGTGAAGGAACTGACGCTGTCGGAAGACTCATAAGCGGCAATCGCCTGGGCGAACTCGTCAAAGTCTTTGCTGGCGAGAGTACGGTCTGTGGGGCTGAGCTTAAGCGGAGTCGGATTTCCGCCCAGCTTAGCAGCGCCTTTCGGGGTGCTGCATATCGTCGCAACATCGGCAGGCCAGTGAATCTCCAGCGAGCCCACGCCGAAGACCTGCTCAAAGAAGAATTTGTAGTTGCTTAGAGAGAGCTTCCACACAACGCAAGCAGGATCGGGATTGGCCATTTCTTCGGGATCCGAGGGCGGATCTTGTGCCTGCTCAGCTGCGGAATTCTGCAATTTGTATCCGGTTGCGCGGCCGTCCCAGAAGTTCCCTCCGTAGAAATCGGCCTGGCTTAGGTTGTAATGGAGAGGCGGAAAGTAAGTTGCGTAACTGTAACCCTGCGGGTTCCGCTTCGCAATCCGGTTATTGGGATAGGCTCCATGTACTGTGATAGGAACCGATCCTGGGTTTGCTCCGCCCGTGTATACGCTCAGGATCGATACGCCGTTTGCATAGCCCGCCATCGGGTCATGGCAATAGCTGCAGGCAATGTTCTTGTTTACGGACAGGTTGGGGTCGAAGATCTCTAGTTCGCCCAGAGTCTCTACTTGGTGGTATGGATCCAGTTTCCCTGACTTTGCCGATTTCAGAGCCTGGGCTTCGAGCATTGCCTCCTCAGCCCGAATTCGGATTGCGTCTGGATCATTCTTAATGATGCATTGAAGGTCCAGTCTGTGGCCTTTCAGTATGCATTGTGAATCAGACGGTGGAATCTGGAAGCCAGGTGGAAGTTGAAAATCAACTATTGGCGGTGGCGGAATAGCTTGTGCTGACACGGTTGAGGCTACCGTCAGAATAGCGAGCGCAGTTAAACCTGTTGTTGAAAGCAATGAGAATGTTTGGGAAAGTTTCATACGGCTCACGTTTCCTCCTTCTACTTCATATCCGCGGTGTTTCGCGGTGCTGAGCTTGTAGCAAACCAAGTACCAGGATGTTCTGCCGATTCTTCGCGGTGAAGTTGATGGCCGCAGTGTGCGTCCCTCAGCTCGCCGCACGGACGGAACGCTCCGGGAGCATGGCTGTTCCTTGTCTGGTTCGAGTCAATCTTTGAGTTGTTCGGACAAAGCGGGTGGTCGAGCCGAGCAGTAAAAGTGGGGCACAACCAAAACTAGCACCCAGCTAACAGTGAGGAGTGCCACTGGCGTGACGATATCCAATGTGCACAAAAAACGGTCCCTTGACAATACGCCAAGAAGTGGCGCTTGCAATACTGTCGTTACCCGACTAACTAAAACGTTAATTGACGTCAACGTAGTAGTCGATGCGAGAAATACTGGCCCCGCCAACGGACACAGGTTGCGGGAGTTATCGAATTCACAATTTCAATTCGACAAGCAAATTCAATGCACGGCGAGAAGAATCCCGCAAATGCTTGTCCCTACCATAGTCAAGATTAGCCCTGTAACAATAACTGTCGCCACACAACTAATGACCTGGATTGCGGCGATAGTTCGGTCTGCGATTTTCGTGTCCACAAGGTACATCTCCCGTCCATTGGAAAAGCATTTTTGAGGCCATGCGGACAGGTTGAATACGACAATGATTGGCCGCTCACAAGGCTGCGCCAGTCACTGAATTGACCGCCAACTGACATTTGTGTCGAAATGCTGACGGTCGGTGACAAATCAACAACTTGAATATCATCGACTAGACATGCGCACGAAATTACTGAAGAGGATCAAGCGGTTCGCGAGGTTGCTCCGGCGTTGCCCGAAATCGCCTCGAGAAATCAAACGACCTTTGAAATATAGTCAGGCGATACTGTCTCTACCTGGTAACTTAGTTGTTATTAAAACAACGGTTAGCACCAGCGTTAGAGCAATCGATCGGGCAACTGATGCGAAGACCTGACCACGCCACGGAGAACCGGAACCGTGTTGGGCGTGGGGAAGAGTGCGCTGGGGCGCTCGATTGGAACTCAGTGACGAAGCCGGCGCCGGAGATTTTATTTGCGCTCCCCGTATGTGTCGCACCGAAGATTAGTGGTGATCCAAACAAGACCTGCGAAGCCGTAGTCGTGAGGAATGGCCAGGAGCCGTCGACGAATTCGACGATCAGGTTGCTGCGCCCGATCTTCAGCAGCTCGAGCCACCTTCTCTTTCGTTAGCCCCGGTTCGTAACCAGCAAGCGTGGAGTCGGGACCTTGGAGCCGGTAGCGTGGTCCCCCCCGGCTTTCGCGCGTCGGTCTGTGGCAACTTTAGCGGTGAGCATGAGTGCCGACAAACTTGCGAGGATTACAACGATCGCTTTCCAGCCTGCCAGGATCAGATCGTTCTTCATGATGGTGAGTGCGACGAAGACACACAACAGGTGTACACAGAACACCGGCAGCGACGCCTGCCCCAGCATGACCAGAGGCCGGATTGCAAAACGCCTCAGAACCGATCGAAATCTGATTGCTAAGACTGCGACGGCGGTGAAATCGATCATCCTGCCGAATCCAAAATCCCACTTATCGAGTAGCAAGCCGAACTTCCCGAATGAGAGGATCCCGTGTAGTTGTGCGTAGCGCAGTCCCAGGAAAAAAAGCGCTACTATCGCCGCGGGAATCGTCACTCGCTTCACCCAGTCCAGACGCAAGTTGTCCTTGGCCCAGCGCACGCCCAGCCACAGGCCGACTAACCACCATAGCTGCCATGCCCAGAGATCGAACGCGCCCATTTCATTCAACGGAATCCGCATGCCAAAAATCCGGCTCTGCAGGTGGTATACGAAACTCCGGAGTCCGAACTGTGCCAGCAGCCAGAGGGTGAAGCCTCCAGTAAGGGCGTACTTCCACCCGTATCGCTCCCCAAGAACAATTGCGAAAGGAGTCAAGGCAAGGAGAATAATGTAAATCGGCAGGATATCCAGCAGTGGCGGCCGGTAGACCATCAATGCCGCGTCGATGAAAGCACGCGTATGACCCGTGGAAAAGTAGAAGTCGAGAAGATTATGCACCGCAGGTCTGTTGCCGTGCGCCGCAATTGGGGCTTCTATCACGAACGCAAACGCCAGCAGCAACAGTTGGTACAAGTACAGCTTTCCTGTTCGCATCCATAACTTCCGCCACATTGCGCCGTAGCCGTCGCGATCCGCAATGCGGAAATAAACGCGGCCAGTGAATAGAGCGGAAAGAAAGATGAAGCCTTCGGTTGCGGCGAAGAAACCAAACGGCTGATTGACGTACGTGCTCAGGATTGTCGGCAAGTGAGTGCACGTGATCCACACCAGCATCAGGCCGCGAAGGGCGTCGAGTTCTTCTATTCGCTTCGGCATTCGTTTCCTGTGATCACTTGTTGGCAAACCGTGCAAGGTCTCCGCTGAACTTCTGCAAACCGTGCGACTCTACGTATTGCATGGCCTTCGGATCTTGCTTCAAATAGGCATCCCAGAATGCCAGCGTTTCGAGCTTCGCGCATTGGAATACCTCAGCATGGTGGCCTTCAGTCGGCAAGAGGCCGGCGAATCCCATGTGGGTTCCACCCTCGAGTTCCACCTCGTATTTGTTACCCGCGGGCCCTTTTGCGAACGCCTCACTTCGCCAAACTGGCTGTTCGCCAAATGGGCCGAAATCGCGCGAACCATACATAAGCAGCATTGGTTGACGAACGACATCCCACGAGTGCGCGGTCAGCCCCAAGATGCCTTCTCCTTGAGGCGATAACAGCACAACGGCAGTGACCCGCTTGTCTGCAAAGCTCTGCGGCGAAGTTGTTCCCGGCAGCAGAATCGTCGCGCCGCCAATTAGACCAGCCGTATAAGCGCCAAACGAGTGTCCACCTACGCCGATATGTCGGAGATCGAGTTTGCCCACCAGTTGCGGAGCAAAGGTTTCGACATGGGCAAGCGAATCGATGATGAAGGAAACATCCTTCGGGCGGTTCTCCCATGCGCGGGGATCGCTGAGTGCCTGACGCAAGCTACCGCGGAAACCGGAATCGGCAATGGAGTCGGCGTGGGAAGGATGAATGCTCACATATCCGTAGCTGGCCCAGTATTGGCCTAGGCCCGAGTAAGCATCTTTCGATGCCAATGCGCCGTGGGAGAAAATGATGACCGGAAACCGTCCTACAGCGCCCGGATAATAGATTTTGATGGGGATGTTTTTGTCGCGCGCTGGATCGTGCAACACAATCTTGTCTACCGTGAGTACCTTGTACGGCCCTGTAGTTGGGGCGTATTGGCACCAGATTGTGCCAGACCACAGACAAACTAAACTAACCGCAATTGCGATCCAACTCGGTTGCCTACGACTCACAATTAAGATTCCCTCCAACGTCTCGCAACTATTTCGCTACACGTTTAGATGTTAGAGGCAGCCATCAGGTCTTCTATGTTTCAGAGATCCCCACGAAAGCACATTTTTTCCCGGGATTATCGCAGACCGCCACGGTGGCGGCGTATGCAGCAGCGCCCGGCGTCGCTTCGAACGCCACCGAGGCGAGTAGTGACAGCCCGTGGAGACGGTCCGCCAGGATATGGTAAGGGTTGCTCCGCTTTGTGCTGCGGTTCGAAGATGAGCAAATCGTGTCACCCAAAGGAGGAAATCCGCGAAGACGATCAGGAATCAAGGATACAGGTTCTCACTGACATCATCGAAGGGTTGGGACTCTAATCTTGCAGCTCAAGCCAGGTAGATCGTAAGGGAGCCGCAATCAAAGCCCGTATTCGTCGTCTTCATCCTGGTTCTGTGCCGGCGCACTCCGGCCAGAGTTGCCCTGCTGGCGAACCGCGCTCCAAGCACGACTTTCCTGTCCGCCTTCGCGTCCGCCCCGCCCGCCACCTCCGCCCTGAGGCTGAAAGCTGCCGCTCATTTTGTTGCCATCAATGGTGCCGGTAAAAGCCAGCGTGATGGTGCGGCGTCCCTGCATTTGCACGCTAAAAGACACGTTGTTTCCATCCACACTCCCAGTCAGCGCAGAGGAACCCCGCGGGCCCTGAAACCTACCGCTCAGCTTGGAACCATCTTGCTGGATCTGAATTGTCGCTTGCTGTGAGCCATCCCGGCCCTGCCATGAGAGCTGCCAGGACCCACCGATGTTAGGGGGTTGAGAATGATTCGATTCCGAATCCTGAGCTAGCAAAAGTGGCGCAGCGAGAAGACAGACAACAATAATAATAAGGTACAGTCGTTTGATCACATTAGCCTCCGAAAAATGATTCTTCTATCCAAACACAACAGGAGGCTTGCAGGAGTAAAGAGTTGGTAACGTGGAGTAAAGTTTTGTGCCGTAAGTGTGTTGTGCCCTTTGAGCCTGAATTCGCCCACTCAAGTTGAACGCCACAATAATTTAAGCTGATTGCCGGAATACGACTACTTCAAGTGCTGCCGTCGATACAAAACATTACATACCTTTTCATACTCTTTACCTCATCCACATCAACCTTACTGTTAAATGGAGTTCAGGAACCTTCTTGTTTCCGTAGAGTGCGGGAAGGCTTCTGTTCTTAGCATGTGGACTGGATATTTCTTCGACATCATGGTCGCAACTGTGGGTTCGAAGCCCTTTCCATGATCGCTTCGAACTGGTGAACTCGCACCTTCGTTATCGGCTTTACGAGGCGTCGAACATTGGACAAAAGTCGCGTCTGCAGTACCCGTCTCGCTTCTCTTTCCTCAAATTCATCAAACCATTCACTCTCGCCCCTTCTTCACGGCCGCAATCAGGGTCCCCTTTGCCAATCTGGCTGAAATCTCATCGCCGGCCTTCACCCTGGCTGCATCCTTCAACAGTTGTCCCGATGCATCGAACACCAGAGCATACCCGCGCTCAAGGATAGCCAGCGGAGAAAGCGCGTGCAGAGCCGTATCCATCCGCTCCACGCGAACCTTGCACTCGAGCAGCAGATTGCGAGCCGCGGAAACAATCGCCGTAGTCCGCGCCTCCAGGTCTTTTTTCATGCCCGCAAGCACGCGGCGCACGTCGTAGTGGCGGACCGCAGATGACAAAGTCTCAAACCGCCTTCGCTGCTTCTCGAGGACGTCGCGCTGCCCATGGGCAAGCCGGTTCACCAGATCATCCAGGCGCTGCTCACGTCGATGAATCAGGTCCATCATGCGAGCAAAGGCTCCGTGCTGCGCCAGTTCAGTCAGATTCTGCCGGGCCATCAGCAGGTGATAACGCATCGCCTTTTCAAGCCGCCGATGTAGCCCGCCAAGCTGCTCATCTACTTCCAGCCGCGAGCGTATAACCAGTTCAGCCGCCGCGGATGGTGTGGGCGCTCGCAGGTCGGCAACAAAATCAAGAATGGTGAAGTCAGTCTCGTGCCCAACTGCCGAGATCACGGGGATCCCTGAAGCCGCGACCGCACGCGCCAACCCTTCGTGGTTGAATGCAGCCAGATCCTCCGCCGACCCTCCGCCGCGAGCCACAATGATCACATCCACATTGCGTGCCTTATTGAAGTAGCGAACCCCGGCCATGACTTCGAGCGCAGCAGCGTCGCCCTGCACTTGCGCGGGGAAAATCAGAACGCTGACTGTATCGTGCCGTCGCCGCAGAATATTCAGAATGTCGCGCAACGCCGCTGCCTGCGGCGAACTGACGACGCCGATTCTCGCTGGCAAAGTCGGAATCGGCTTCTTGCGCGCGGACTCAAACAGCCCCTCGGCCTCCAACTTGGCTTTCAGTTGCTCAAAGACAATCTGTAGAGCCCCGGCGCCTTTGGGCTCGACATACTCCGCCGAGACTTGTAGCTCGCCACGATCTTCATAAATGGTAACCCGCCCGCGCACCACCACCTGCAAACCGTCTTCCGGACGAAAGCGCAACAGCCGCGCAGAAGACCGGAACATCACCACTCGAATCTGTGCGTTCCGATCTTTGAGAGTGAAATAAAGATGCCCGGAGTCGTGTGCCCGGAAGTTCGAGATCTCGCCTTCGACCCAGACGTCGCCATACTCCCGCTCCAAGTGGGTGCGAACCGCGGCCACCAGATCGCGAACCGTCCACGTGCGCCGCTCCGTTGGCCTGAAACTGAACCCGAGCTGATCTGCGGAAGCCATGAAGAGAAGTTTATCGCAGGCAGGGCGCCATTCAGCACTCCGCCCTTGGAGTTAATTCCAGGCCGAGCCTAACTGGCAAAGCACTGAATGCCGAGTGCCGGCGCCTACTTCCTCAACTTTCCAATTACAGACAGTAAGATCGAAAGCACCACGCTCAACACGATCGAAGTCGCCAGCGGAAAATAGAAAGTCGTGTGCTTGTCACGATAAACCATGTCGCCAGGAAGGCGTCCAATCGGAAAGTTGGTTCGGCCCAGCAGGATAAGTCCCAGCCCGACGAGAACAATGAGTCCGCCGAGTAAAACCAGCAATTTGCCCAAATCCCCCACCACAAAAGTTTAAACCAATCCTAGGTATAAATCGGCCCATTTTCCAAAGAGTACCGACATTCGCGAAACAAATTCTTCCCACCCGGGTTCTCCTAGTATGGGTCAGGGGCTAACTCTGGCCAGTGATCTGACTAACTCTTGAGGTGTTCCTATGAGACTGTTCCCCATCGCATTTTTAGCTCTGATCCTCACATCCGTCCCCACGGTTAGCCAGGCGCAACAGCGGGATTGGATCCCGCAGGGTATCGAAAACCTGGGGCAGAATGCCTCATCGCGAACCGAGTTCACGCTGGACCACTCCATGCTGGTATTCGCCTCCAAGCTCGACCAGGACAATGAAGACTTGCGCCGCGTAGTCGCTGGAGTGGATGGCCTCTCCGTCCACAGCTACCGTTTCCCGAAACCGGGGATGTATGATTCGGAAATTCTCAGCTCCGTGCGCCGGCAGTTCCACGAGGCAGGCTGGCAGCACATGGCCAGCAGCCATGATAAAAATGGCGGTTCAGGGGCGACGGATCTCTGGATTCGCTTTGAGAATAAAGTCATCAGAAACGTCGCGGTTCTCTTCGCCGGCCAGAATCAACTCAATTTCATCGCCGTGTCAGGATCGATCAGTCCGATCGACCTCGTCCATCTCGGCGGACACTTCGGTATCCCCAAGATCGAAGGCGGAGCGGTTGTTCCCGTGCCTGACAGCAACCGGCAGTGAAGCCGAGCTAAAAGCGTTTATGCGAAGCAGCGAGATCGCGGCGCAACCGATGGCAACGGAGATGGTATCGAACCCTACGGGGTCTGATTCTTGACAGTGAAGGGAACCTGTATGGCACGGCCCCGGGCGGTGGTCCTCTAGGCTAGGCCGGTTACGGAACTGTGTTCAAGATCACTCCCTGATTTGCGTCCCAGCGGCCCTTCTTGTGGCGGGTTCCATAGTAGGCCTCACTGGGCTAACAAACGTCGTCTACAGTCAGAGACTCCTCGAAAGCCGCTGTGTTTAGCTCCGCATAGCCGGCGATCCCTCAGAACTCGTTCGTTGAAGGCTCGATTCGTTTGCTCAGCTTCATTGACGGAGGTCGAAGGCGCGGCCTAGCATGAGGGCGGAAAGGAGTTCCGCGTGATCGGTCAGATGCTCGGTCATTGCCGGGTCGTGGCGAAGATCGGGGAAGGAGGAATGGGCGTAGTCTATCGCGCTTATGACGAAGTGTTGCACCGCGATGTGGCCGTGAAAGTGGTTAATAAGGATGCTCGTCTTGATTCATCAGCCGGCCAGCGTTTGCTTCACGAAGCGCGTGCTTCTTCTGCTCTCGCTCATCCCAACATCTGCACCATTTACGAAGTTGGCGAGACTGACGGCGAGTTCTACATCGTGATGGAACTGGTCGAGGGCAGGTCTCTGCACGCCATGAGCGCAAATGCGGGACTCCCGCCAGAGTCCGTCTTACGATATGGAGTTCAGATTGCCAGCGCACTCGCCCGCGCTCATGACCGCGGCATCGTTCATCGAGATCTGAAGACGGCGAATATCGTCGTCACTGCTGACGGTCTGGTGAAAGTCCTCGATTTCGGTTTAGCCAAAGAGGTAGGTAGCGGCATATTCGAGGGCTCTACCCGTTCATTTGCAACCATAGAGGATGCGTCCAGCGTAAGCGGCACTTTGCCCTACATGGCGCCCGAAATCCTGCGTGGCGAGCCGGCGGACTATCGCGGCGATTTATGGGCGCTGGGAGTTGTGCTGTATGAAGCGGGTTCCGGACGGCTGCCATTTGAGGGTCGCACTGGTTTCGAGATCAGCTCGGCGATCTTGCGCGAAATCCCGAGCCCGCTTGGGCCTCCCGTGCCCCCCGGCCTGTGGGCCATTATTCAACGTTGCCTGACCAAGGAACCCATACAGCGTTATCAACGCGCGAGTGAGGTTCAGGCAGCTCTGGAAGCCGTTCAGTCCGCTGGCATCGCTTCCCCAAGTCCGAGCGCCGATCCAAGCCCACCTCGGACTACTGTCTTGCATAGTGTGCGACACGCTCATGTCAGGAAGGGAGACTTTCTCTTGCTGGTGGGAACGACCAAGGGAGCATTCATCCTTCGCTCGAACGCCCGGCGCAGCCGTTGGGAAGTCGGTGGTCCTTATTTCCACGGGCACAGTGTTTACGCGATGGCCTATGACGGTCGCGAGGGTCAACATCGCATATGGGCTTCGACTTCGAGTTATTGGGGCACGCTCCTGCGATCGAGCGACGATTTCGGGAAGAGCTGGACCAACCCGCAGCAAGCCCCCATTCGATTCCCTCCAGACACCGGCATTTCCTTAAAGAACATCTGGCAGATAACGCTAGGCCGGCCCGAGGAACCCAATGTGCTCTATTGCGGCGTGGAACCGGCCGCGCTTTTCGAAAGCCGCGACGCGGGAAAAACATGGTCGCTAGGGCGTGGTCTGTTTGATCATCCGCATCGTCCTCGCTGGATGCCGGGCAATGGCGGTCTGGCTTTGCACACCATTTTGCTTGACCCTGCCGACAACCAGCGAATGTACGTGGCAATTTCAGCCGGTGGCGTTTACAGGACCAACGACGGCGGCAGTACCTGGACTGCGCAGAACCGGGGTATCCGCGCTATGTTCATGCCCGACAAATGTCCCGATTTCGGGCAATGCGTACACAAAATCGCAATGCATCCGGATCGCCCCGAACGCCTCTTCCTGCAAAATCATTGGGGATTGTATCGCTCTGACGACTATGCGGAGAACTGGATAGACGTTGCCAATGGCGTGCCCTCGGATTTTGGTTTTGCCGTCGTCATGCATCCCCGAAATCCCGACTGCGTGTATATCGTTCCAGTGGAGTCCGATGAGTTTCGCTGCGCGTGCGAGGGCCGGCTGCGAGTGTATCGAACCCGAAACGGCGGCGCCTCCTGGGAAGCACTCATCCGCGGCTTGCCCCAGAAACGGGCTTACGAAACCGTACTGCGTGATGGCATGACATCTGATTCATTGGATCCGGTCGGGATTTACTTAGGGACACGGAGCGGGCAGCTCTTTGGCTCGCGTGATGAAGGCAAGACATGGCAAAAGATACTCGAAGGGCTGCCGTCCGTGGTCTGTGTACGAAGCGCAGTCGTCGAGGACGCCTCTGGCGGTTTACGGCCAACGTTACCCAAGGCTGCGCCCGTGCCTTCGAATAAAACGAACTCTCGGTCGAAAAGCAAGACGCGTTCATCAAAGAGGTGATCCATGGCGGTCACTTTTCACATTCCCGGTGCCCTGCGCGAGTTTACGGCTGGACGCAGTACAGTTGAGATCGAACACTCGCCCGCAACTTTGGCCGAGGCGTTATCGGCTCTCTGGACGCTCTACCCCGGGGTTCGCGATCGCATCGCAAATGAACAAGGACAAGTGCGGGAACATATCAATATCTTCATCGGGGACGAAAATATCCGCTATACCGGTGGACTCGCGAGTCCCATCTGCGCCGGATGCGAGATTTCGATCGTCCCCGCCGTGAGTGGCGGTTGTCGACGTTCTGATTTTCTTTTGCGAATCAGTTGACTGGCGGCAGACCAATTTTGGCCAACAGTTGCTCGAAGGCCGGATCGCTGTGAAGGCTGGCGAAACCCGGGTCGCAGCTAAGATTCAGCATGTATTCGTCATGCGACTGCAGGCCGATGGTCAGGTACTTGAGCGCTTCGCGTGTGTCGCCGAGCCGAGCATCGGTCTGGGCTACAAAGTAGGGCGACAACTTCCCCTGTTCATAAAGCTTCCTCTGTTCCGAAAGTTCTGCTTCAAACAAACCGCGTTCGCCACCTTGGGCGAAGCCTTTCGACGCTGCTTCGGCCACCGATGATTGGGCCGCGTCGTGTGTCAGCAGCGCGTCTTTTTTTAACTCCGCGATGTAGTCCGGATAATCGCCAGTTTCGAAATAAGCGAATCTCAGGTAACGGTGAGGCGAAGCGAAATCTGGTTCAGCTGCCTCGAGTTGTTTCAGAGTTTGCATACCCTGGTCGCGATGCCCTGCAGACCAGAGCAGTTCTCCCTGGTCGGCCAGGATTGAAGACGAGTCAGGGGCGAGTTTGCGCGCGAGTTCAATCTCAGTCAGCGCTTCATCGTCGCGACGAAGGGCATGCAGAAACGTCGCATACCAGTGATGGGCTTTTGCATTATTCGGATCGAGCTCGATGGCGCGGCGAAATTCCTTTTCGGCGTCGGCAGAGTCCCACATTCCAAAAAAAGTCACAAACGCTAGCGAGGCGTGCGCCTCGGAAGACCGCGGATCCAATTCAACTGCCTTCTTCGCGGCCGCAAACGCTTTGAAATAGGCCTCATTCCCCGGCATGGCGGAGAACTCCCGCAGCAGGTTGTAGGAGTCCGCGAGCCCCACGTAGGCGTCCGAATAGTTGGGATCGTGCGCAATTGCCCGGGTAAAGGACTCCAAGGCCTGATTCAGGCTCTCCGGAGTGCGCTTGTTCCAGTAGAAGCGGCCCTTCAGGTAAAAGTCTTCGGCCTCGCGATTGGCGGGTTGATGCAGGTTTTGGGCGCGACCCGAACCGGATTCTGCGCTCGCTTTCACGTCCCGATCGCCGGGACGGAAGATCCATACAGCGAAGATTATCGCCAGCAGCGGAAGGGCAAAAACGAGCATCCGCCGCGGAGAGGCCGTGGGTATCGGCGCTGCCACCGGAGTCGCCGGTCTTTCCAGCGACTCTGTTTCCTGCGATTCTCGCGAGACAGCTTCAGGTCGATGGATGGGTGCAATCCAGCGGTAGCCGCGTCGCTCGATGGTCTCAATAAAAATCGGATTGTCAGCCGAGTCTCTCAAAGCGTCGCGCAGACGCATGACGGCGCTACTGATCCCTTGCTCAAAATCCACAAAGATGTCGGGTGGCCAGAGCGCCTGCCGAAACTCTTCGCGCGTGATCACCACCCCAGGACGGCTCAGCAACACAGTCAGAACTCGAAAGGGCAGATCCTGAAGCCGGACCCTGACGCCGTTGCGGCGAAGTTCGCCCGCGCGGAGGTCAGCTTCAAACACGCCAAAACGAACCAAAGTGGGAGACACCTGTACGGAACACATAAGACTGCACGGCTGGGGAGGTGCCAGTAGTTTACCACTTTGATCCAACTAGGGGGGAAGGCAATGCATGCAGTCGACCAAAGCACTATTTTGCCGGGCAACGAGTCCACGTAAGCATCTATCAATAAGTACCTTATCTCGCCAGACGCGCACAATCCACCCGCTATATCCAGACTATTGACCGAGAGGCTCATTCCGGCGAGAGTCCCCGGTGGAGGAAAAACCGATCCCCGCGATAAAGAAGGCCTACGGCAATTCCTCTCAGGAGACAGAATAATGAAGTCAAATCGTCGTCAACGCAGTCGCTGCGGCATGATGGCAATGTTGGTGACCATGCTCGCGGTTGTCATAATGTTCGTTGGAGCGACCGTTCCGGCGCACGCCCAAACTCCCACCACGCTGCACGCCTTCCAGCAGGTTCCGACTGACGCATGCCTGCCGGAAGATAACATCGTACAGGGCCGCGACGGCAAAATGTACGGGATTGGGGGAAGCTGTGGAACCAACGGCACCGGCGCGGTGTATAAGATTTCGCCGGCCGGAACGGAAAGCGTGGTTTTCAACTTTCCGTCGAATTGGAGTTCCTGCTTCTCGGGGCTGACGCTTGGCAGCGACGGAAATTTCTACGGAACTTGCTTCACGAATCCGGGCGGCAATGGCGGCATTTTCAAGTTGACGCCAGCCGGAGTGTTTACCGATGTGCATGACTTCACTGGGGTGAACGGCGACACTGAGCCCCTATACGCGCCGGTCCAGGCCTCAGATGGCAATTTCTATGGCACGACTGGATATTATCCGTTTAGCTGCGGGAATATTTACAAGCTGACCGCCGCGGGAGTCTACAAGAATCTGCACACTTTTTCCGGCAGCGACTGCGGACCCGCTTCGAGTTTGTTCCAGGCCAGCGATGGCAATCTTTATGGCACGCTTTACGCGTGCTCCACCGGGACCGTGGGGTGCGTGTACAAGATCAGCACGGCAGGTGTTTTCACTGAAATTTACGGCTTCACGTCCGCAACCGGGCAGAATCCATGTACCGGTGTGATTCAGGGCAAGGATGGGAAGCTGTATGGTGCCACGAACGAGGGAGCGGCGAATAATTTCGGAAGTATCTACAAGCTGACCACCGCCGGAGTCTTTACCGATCTGCACGATTTCGTCCAGACGACCGATGCCTCCTGCGTCGACAATGTCGGCAGGACGAATGTCAATCTGCTGCAAGTGACCGACGGAAGCTTCTACGGGGTGAACGGGTCTTACGGGCCTACCGGCGAAGGCAGCATCTACAAACTGACTTCAGCCAACGTGTTCACGGCATTCCTGTTCCCGAACCCACCGGTTGACGGAAGCGCGCCTTTGTCCACGCTGCTCCAGAATACGAACGGGCGGGTGTATGGAACAACCCCCTCGGGCGGCCCCAAGTCCTGCTCGCCTTGCCAAGGAGTCTTCTTCAGCGTAGCCACGAGCGATGCACCCTTTGTGAATCTGGAGCCGACCGAGAAGAGAGGCAACGTGGGTGCGCGCGTGGGCATGTTCGGGCAGGGATTCAGTAGCGCGTCCGTAGTGAAGTTTGGCGGCGTCGCGGCTACAAAAGTGACGCGCTCGGGCACTACCTACCTCGCGGCTGTCGTTCCCGTAGGAGCACACACCGGCGCAGTTACGGTGGCCACGGGGACGACTACGCTGACGAGTCCGCAAACGTATAAGGTGAAACCGAAGATTACGAGCTTCACGCCGATGAGCGGTCCACCGGCAACCTTGGTGACGATCAACGGCTCGGGACTGATCCAGGCGAGTGCAGTGAAATTTGGCACGGTGAAGGCGGCCACATTCACGGTGAAGTCTGACTCGCAGGTAACGGCGGCTGTGCCATCGGGAGTAACAGGTGCGGTGACGATTTCCATCACCACGCCGGGCGGGACAGCGAACAGCCCGACGAAGTTCACGGTGAACTAGGGGGTGTTTGCCTCCGGCGGCTGATCCCCTCGTAAAGAAGACCCAAACGTAATTCACTCTCAGGAGAAGATACCAAATGAATTCGAATCATCCGCAGCCTAACCCCTCGGGTATGCTTGCAACGCTAGCTGTTGCGTTGGCAATGTTCACGTTAACGGTCGGCTTGTCGGCTTATGCCCAGACTCCCGCGACTCTTCCTGCAATGCTACCCACCTCCATTACGGCTGGCCAGATTGACCCGGCTGGAAAGGTGCCGACCATCAACGGTGTGCCCGGTTCACAAGTCACGAATCTGGATGTCTCGTTCCCACTCGCGCTCCTCTTTCACGGCAACAGGTATGTGTATTCGGTTACAGTGCAGGACAACAGCTATACCGGTTCCTGTACGGTTTCGTACGCACTGACCCAGGTGCAGAACGGAAAGAAGGTGACGCTGGATTCCGCCAAAATCACGACGTTCAAAACCGCGCCAGGGAACATTTGGCTGTGGGTCGCGACCGGCAAGGCGATTCCCAACTCGCCCGGGCTGGCCACGCTGGCGGGAAGCTTCAAGTGTGGCACGACCACAAACTCCATCAAGTCCACAGTGTTGTTGCAGTAATCAATCTGTCGCACGGTGCGATTAGAAATCAGCTATCAGCGGTCAAGCTCGAAGGCTGCCGCAACCATAACCGAGATTGCGATATTTCGCAGACAAGAAAACGAACTTTCAAGATCGAGAAGAAGTCAATGAGGAATCCAGGAATGCAGCGTTGTAAATTCATGCCGTTCCCAGGGTGGTTCTGGCTCGCCCCCGGAGCCTCAAACTCGGTGAAGGTGACCGTTGGCCGCGCGTATAAATCCCCGCACGATTTTGCCCGAGTCTGAGTAACGGCCCCCCGCCGCGTTGATGCACTTATGCGTTCAGCATCAACGACGCTGGCGTGGTGTGCGGAGCCTATGGCGACGCGAGCTTCAGAGCGCACGGATTCGTACGCGCCACCGGCGGAACCATTACTGGCTTCGAGGCGCCGGGTGCCGGCAGAAAGGTTAGCCAGGGTACCTTCGCTTTGACGCTCAACGATGCGGGCGACATCGTTGGATTTCTGTTGGACGCGGGCAGCGTGTTTCACGGCTTTGTGAGAACGGCGTAGGCTAAAGATAGCCTAGCGGTCAGGTTGGGCAACATGGCCTCGCGATCCTAGCGCAACAGATGGGTGCGCGCTTTGAAGTTCAGCGGCAAAATGGAGCAGATCGCGCGACCATTGAAGCGGGCCGGAAGTCGGCTTCACCGAAGTTGGAAGACTCCAGCTAGGGGTCGCTTTCTTCCCCCCGCTAATGGATCGACGACCTTCGACCTTCTATGAGTGCTCGCCGCACCCCCGGGGCTTGCCCCTAAATGGCGCGGACTCCAGCTTTTCAGCTACTTAGCTCACGAGCCACTTCCTCCAAACTAGCACGAAAGTAATTCTCTTTAGGCACGCAACTAAGCGCGTCCTCTCATGTTCTAATAATGAAGGGGGGAGTGCGCCATGGGTCGCAAACTAGAGTATGATTTTTCGGTGCAACGGTTGAATCGAGCGAGTGGAGCAGGTTTTGCATTGGTGCTCGCGCTCGGCTTTCTTGGGTCGATGCTCAGTATGACAGCAATGGCCCAGGTAAACGGAATGCCTGCGTCGGTCACATCGCCCGGATTTGGCGGCCGTCAGATTAATGGAGTGGCCCCCAGCGTGACCTCTCTTGGACCCCGTGGTTACACGCCACATTCCCCGACCTGTTGCTTCACAGGTACATCCCTCGGTCAGCCCCATTTCGTGGCCAACCCGAATTCGAACCCGAACTTTCACCACCGCCGGCATGACGGGACTCTTCCATGGGGAGGAGTTTACGCGGCACCCTATTACGGATACTACGATTCGGGGAACGACGTAGCCGATGATTCGCCCGGCGACCAGTACAACGGCGGACCCACAATTTTTGATCGGCGCGGGCCCGGAGCACCTCCGGCACCGGCCACGGCTCCATATCCGAGCCGCGCACGAGCCGACAATCTGCAAGCCGATCCACCTACGGATGCGGCCGCGCAGGCTGAACCAACCACCGATCAGCCTCAGACGGTGCTGATCTTCAAAGACGGTCATCAAATCGAAGTTGCGAACTACGCAATTGTTGGCAGCACCTTGTACGATCTGACCGGCGGACATCGGCAGAAGATTGCTCTCGCCGATCTGGACCTGACCGCCACGGCGAAGCAGAACGACGAACGGGGCATCGACTTTCAGCTTCCCGCAGCCGCTGAAGCGAACTAGAACATGCCCAGGCCGCAGATTGTCGCGCTGACCCTCGCAGTGCTGGGAGCGGGGATCTTGGCGCCAGTTTCACTGGCGCAGCACGCCGCGCGATCCTCTGGCTTGGGACACAGCATCAACGTCTCTTTTGCCGGACGGCCGCATTCCCACTCCTTCGGCCCCGGCGCGATTTTCCTGGGCGATCCCTTTTACGCGGACTATCCAGTTGCGCCGCTGACCATTCCAAATCAGTATGTCGTCGCCCAGCCAGCGAGTGCCCCCGTCGCGCCGGCAGAACCAAAATCCGAACCGTTAATGATTGAGTTGCAAGGGAATCGGTACGTGCGTTTTGGGGGAAGAGATCAATCCGCAGAACGCGGCATGAATGCCGCGCCTGACTATGCCGAAACCCAAACAAGCTACTCGCCATCGATTTCTCAACATCCAGCGCAAGCTGAACTTCCTCCGACCGTACTGGTCTTTCGCGATGGACATCGCGAACAAGTGCCCGAATACGCCATCGTGGGCGGCACTCTCTACGCCACCGGAAATTACTGGCAAAGTGGCCAGTGGACAAAAAATATTCAACTTTCCGCACTCGATATTCCAGCCACCGTCCGGGCGAATCACCGGGGCGGCGTCAACTTTACGCTGCCCTCGGCCCCAAACGAAGTCATCACCAGACCGTAAGTTGTGGAAGGGTGGCCCACCCTAACGGGCGACTGAAGCTCCGGAATCTGAGCGAGATCGTTTGCCATTACATGAGCCCAGGAACGCATCGAAAGCCGACGCCGGACCTGAAACAGCAACCTCATCCCGTCCCCGAAAACACCTCCGACATGATATAATGCAATCTATCCGAATAGTCATTAAGCTCCTGTGAATGCAATAGTTTACGCAGAGCTAAAAGCTGACAACCGAGAGCTCAGAGCTGGAAGCTAAGAGCTAGGAGCCAGAAGCGTCCTTATGCCCGACGATCAAAATCCCGAACTACCCTTGACCCCACCCCCACCCGGCGAAGGCGGCAATCCCGGCGCCCTCAACATTCAACCGGTAAATATCGAAGAAGAGATGCGCCGGTCGTATCTCGATTATTCGATGTCGGTGATCATCGGCCGCGCCCTGCCCGACGTCCGCGACGGATTGAAGCCCGTCCATCGCCGCATTCTCTACCACATGTTCGACTCCGGCCTGCTGCACAATCGCAGGTACGTGAAGTGCGCCAGGGTAGTCGGCGAAACCATGGGAAAATACCATCCCCACGGCGACACCGCGCTCTACGACGCGCTGGTTCGCATGGCGCAGCCGTTTTCGTTGCGCTATCCCCTGATCGATGGTCAAGGAAATTTCGGATCAGTCGACGACGACCCGCCAGCGGCCATGCGATACACCGAGTGCCGCCTCGCCCGCATGGCGGAAGATCTCAACGCCGACATCGACAAAGACACGGTCGACTTTGAGCCGACCTACGACGACTCCAACACGCAACCCACGGTCCTACCCACGCGCATTCCGAATCTCCTCGTCAACGGATCGAACGGAATCGCGGTTGGCATGGCCACCAACATCCCGCCCCACAATCTGACGGAAATCGTCGAAGCCACGATCATGCTGGTGAACAATCCAGCCACGCAGCTCCCCGAAATTCTGAACATCGTGAAGGGCCCGGATTTTCCAACCTACGGCATTATCCACGGCAAAGCCGGAATCTACGAAGCCTACAAAACCGGCCGCGGACGCTTCATGATGCGCGCCAAAGCCGGCATCGAAACTTTCAACAAAGATCGCCAGGCCATCGTCGTCACGGAAATCCCCTATCAAGTCAGCAAAAAACGCCTGATCGAGCGCATGGCCCAACTGGTAAACGACAAGATCATCGACGACATAAGCGACATTCGCGATGAAAGCGATCGCGACGGCATGCGCATCGTAGTCGAACTAAAGCGCGGCGGCGAACCCCAAATCGTGCTCAATCAGCTGTTCAAGCACACCTCGATGCAGGAGGGTTTCAGCATGATCTTCCTGGCCGTGGTGAATGGCCAGCCCAAGGAAATGGGCCTGATTCAGGCCATCAAGCATTTTATCGATCACCGGGTCGACGTAGTCCGCCGCCGCACTTCATTTTTGCTGGCCAAAGCGAAAGACCGCGAGCACATCCTCGAAGGCTACCTCACAGCGCTCGATCACCTGGACAACGTGATTGTCATCATCCGTGCCAGTGCCAACCGGGCCGACGCCCGCGAAAATCTCGTCGCTTATTTCGGCGGCAAGAAGATCGAGATCAACATCACGGGCCGCCCGCCCAAGCTAGATCCCGAAAAGCCCTTCACCGGAATTCAGGCAGACGCCATCCTAGAACTGCAACTGCACCGCCTGACCAAACTCTCGATCGACGAAATCAACAAAGAGCTGAAACTTACCCGCGACAACATCGCCGACTACGAATCGATCCTGGGCTCGGAGAAAAAACTTCGCAGCGTGATCGTAAAAGAGCTCGAAGAAGTCAAAAAGCTCTACGGCGACGAACGCCGCACAGTCATCGAAGACGAAGCCGCCGAAATCCATCTCGAAGACTTGATCGCCGACGAGCAGATGGCCGTGACGGTAAGCCACAGCGGCTACATGAAGCGCACTGCCATTTCCACCTACCGCAACCAGCGCCGCGGAGGCCAGGGCCGCATGGGTATGAAGACGCGCGACGAAGATTTCGTCGAACATCTCTTCATCGCCTCGACCCACGCCTACATTCTGATCTTCACCAACACCGGACGTGTCTACTGGCTGAAGGTCTACGAGATCCCCGACGTAGGCGCAGCCGGCAAAGGCAAACACGTAGGCAGCCTGGTAGCGCTACAACCAGGAGAAACGGTTCGCACCATGCTAGCCGTCCGCAATCTGGAAGAAGAAGGCAAGTACGTTTTCTTCGCCACCCGCAACGGCACGGTGAAAAAGACCGACCTGAAGGATTTCTCCCACGTCCGCAACGGAGGCATCATCGCCATCAACATCGAAAAGGGCGACGAACTGGTAGCCGCCCGCCTCACTGACGGCATGCAGATCGTCTTCCTGGCCTCGCACGACGGCCAGGCCATCCGCTTCGAAGAAACCGACGTCCGCTCCATGGGCCGCAACGCCACCGGAGTCCGCGGCATGAACCTCGGCGAAAAAGACTACATAGTAGGCATGGCCACCACAGTAAAACCAGGAGCAGAAGCCCAAGCCAAGCCAAGTGCGAGTGCAAGTGTGGTAGCGGGCGACTCGCCCGCGATTCCGACGGATGTAGTCGAAGACGTAGGCAAGCGCGGCTCCCTAATCCTCTCCGTAACCGAAAACGGATATGGCAAGCGCACCGCCGCCGACGAATACCGCCTAACCAACCGCGGCGGCAAAGGCGTTATCAACGTAAAAACCACCGAACGCAACGGCAAGGTAGTAGGCATAGCCCAGGTAACCGAAGACGCCGAGGTCATGCTGATCAGCCAATACGGCAAAATCATCCGCATAGAATCCAAATTCATCCGCGAGTCAGGAAGATCAGCCCAAGGCGTCCGCCTACTGAACATCGAAGCAGGAGACCGCGTAGCCGCAGCGGTAGTGATCCCCCCAGAAGAAGAGCCGACTAACGGAGGAACGCTAATTCAGTAATTTTCGATAGTGGGAGGATGCAGAATCACCACCGAAGGGTCTTTTACGATAGTCCTCGCAGCACGTTCGTACAAGCCTCTTTCTAGAGGAACTACTGGTCCAATCACCACATGCGCCGCAGGATTCGAGCAGTGTGGTGGAGCTTCGTCTGGTCTTCGCTCGATCGCAAACCCTTCGCGACGAATCAGGCCTGCGCGCAATCTCGCGATGCTCAGAATGGGAAACAGCAAGTGAACCTCGACTATGGTTATTTCGCCCTCGACGAAGCAGGAGTTCTCGAAATTTGAATCCAGAAGAGAGTCGCTCGTCGGACGCTGGCGTCCGCCTTTGGTTGTAATCCACTTCCGTAGCAACACACGAAGGAGCGAGGTGTCATCGGAAATTTCGAGATCGTCCCTTGAAGGGGGCATGCTGCTTTGAAATCAATGCTAGGGTTGCGCCATCCAGGTGACGGCGGCCCGGGCGGAGTCTGCGACAGTGAGATCTACAGTTCCATCCTCTAGGACGTTATCATCCTGACACCGGAAATAGAGCGCCTGACCGTCCGGATAGCATGAAAACTTTACTTCCTTTGATCCCATTGACCAGACGATGCTAAGGGAGCCTCCTGAGACGGGAGAAACGACTGGAGAGGGCAAATCGGTGACATTAATAAGCGAAAACAAGAGCCTGGCAGTCGTCGCGGCGCGATCCGCAATTCTGAAGTCTCCAACGCCCTGCAGGATTGCCCCTGACTGCTCGAGCTCCCAGAGCTGGGCTAAAGCGGAATAAAGCCAAGGGGCAGAATCTGCGAGAGTCATCTTCTCCAGCTGGGCCGCCTGTGTGTAGAACTTCGGCACGTCCGCAGAACTTAGCGCAGGTGCACTTGCAGTGAGCGGTGTCATTTCTTCCCCCATTTTGTTTTTTGTGTCGCGTCGTCCAGGAATCCGGCGAATCCACGCACCACCGCTTCCCGGCCCCGATCCAACAACTTTAGGATGTCTCCGTCCTCTGAACCCGTGGGCCTTCCGAGCGCGGTAATCGACAACTGGATTATCTCTGCTCCGTCCGAGCGCCTGATGGCTGGCTGTGAGACGAACTGCAAACTGCCGTCCGGTAATCCATATGACGCAGTGAATGCAACTGTTTCCGGTCGCGCAAATAGGCCTTCAGCAGCGACCCCCCTCCAAGCGGGATAGAGTTTGTTTAGGTCGCTGTAGTCATTCCAGTCTCGTCCACGAACAAAGTGATTGATGTAGCTGACCTCGCACTGCCACAGCGTCGGGCGGCGAAGACCCTGCTCTCGCAAGAATTCCTGGAACAACGTCCAGTCGCGCTGAAAAAGAGGTCTTATTACGTCATAGTGTAGGTAGTCTGGTGTTTGATCCGTCTTTCGCCAGTTTCGAATGAAGCAGTTGTTTTGAATCTGGACAAGCTGCGTGTCATCTCGGTTAATGAACCAGCAGCGCACGGGCACGTCCGCAAGCGCCCCTACCGACGACATCTGAAATGTGACCTCGCCCAGTGGAGGATGCAGTTCCTGCTTGGGGTATTCGTCCTTAAATTTACCGAGGAGCAGGCCATAGTGAAAAACGTTCCACCCCTCGATCGCCGAGAAGCGCACGCCGAGAGCGGTCTCCACGGCTGGTGGATAGTCGTAGTCTGGAAGTTCGCGGGCCATGGTTCGAGCACCATTACTTAAAGAACTTAAGACAAGCAGTGGCGAAGCCCTCCATTCTACCGCTTTAGACCGCTCGAGCAATTATGTACATTTCGCATAAAATTTACAATATGCAATATTGTTACTTTTTGTATAATAGCTTCCCTGTGCGAAGGCTAGACGCAACGGAAGCTCGAAAGAAATTCTCCGACGTCCTCAACTGGGTCTGCTTTGGCAGGGAGACCATCGTTGTCACCCGGCATGGCCGCGACATCGCTGCTGTTGTGCCTATGGATAAAGTGACGGCTCCGCCTGACTTTGAGTCAAAGAAGCCCACATTATCTGTCGGCGCCCTATCCAAAGGCAGAAAGCACGGCTGAAGCTCCTGCGTGATTTCCATCGCTGACATGTCTGCTATCCTGATCGGCAGAAACGGATGAAAACTACAGCCCACAATCTAGTGGAAACTCCGATCTACGCTGTCGCTGAGGCAGCGCAGTACCTCAGGGTGCCGCAGAATATTCTCGCCTGCTGGCTCAAAAGCGGAGGCACTGTCCCTCCACTGATCAAGCTCGCCAGCACGGAGCCGCCACTCCTGTCGTTCAGTAATTTGCTGGAATGCTACATGCTGAGCAGCATGCGAGCCATCTACGATGTTCGCATTCCCAAGGTGCGCAAGGCTCTCATCACTCTCGCCAAGTATGTTCAGCACAAGCATCCGCTCATCGAGCAGGCTTTCCAAACCGATCGCCGGGACTTGTTCATCGAGCACCTCGGGAACGTCGTAAATCTCTCGAAAGGCCAGCAGATATTGATCCCCGGCGTGATGGAACTTTACTTGGAACGCGTCGAACGCGATCCCAGAGGTCTCTTCAAGCTCTACCCATTCGTCATGGAACGAACGCAGAACGAGCCCAGGCTAATCCAGATCAATCCGGCGGTGGGATTCGGCAAGCCGGTGATCGCGGGTAGCGGTATCTCGACTGCGGTCGTCGCCTCCAAGTTCAATGCCCGCGAGTCCATAGACGATCTCGCTTCCGAATATGGCGTCAAGCCGCGGCAGATCGAAGAAGCAATCCGCTGGGAGCAGAGGACGGCCGCTGTCGCTGCCTGAAGACTTCGTTCTTTATCTCGACGAAAATCTTCACAACTGCAAACCGATTCTCGACGCCGCAAACGCCCCGTTTCCCATTTTGGGCCTTGGGGGCGAGCGCTCCTTCCGCACCGCTTGACTTCGCCACTCCCAGATGAGCTAATCAATGGGTACCCCCAATTATCTACAGGAATCAAGAAATTAACCCGCTAACTCCAATGAATAGAATATTTTGCCTATAACTCCTTATTCCTCAAAGATTTCGCTGGTAGTCCAGCCGTAAACCCATGATTCCAAAAGATCACGGGGGGGAGGGGTATACCCCAAAAACAAAACATCGGCTGCGTGAGCGCACGCGCTAACCGCTAATCCGTTCAATCTCTGCCAGAGCTTTAGTCTGTCGGTACTGCCGAATCTCCATCACGCAGGCAGAGACGAAGACGACAGCGCCAACCCCAACCGCAACCGGCAACGCGACATAGCGATACGCCATCGTCATATTAGGATGGAACCCCCGCAAACGCCCTGCGATCACAAGCCCCAAAATGCCAAGCAGCAAGCTCGCGGCGAAAGCAAGCAAGGTCAGCAGGAAAGTCATCAGCAAAACCCGCATAGGAATCCAGTGCCAGTGAGGTCGGCTGGCGAGGCTTTTGCTCGGGGACATCGCGGTCAATTGTAACGCCGCCATCTCGGTCACGCTGAACTGCCACAGAGCCGCAATCCACATCCGCCGAGCGCCGCTTGGTTAGTGCGCTAGAATACTTGCTATGTCGCAAGCTGCACCCGCAATCACGCGTTCGCCGGACGAGGTCGTCCGCCAAAGCCCCGTCTCGCAAGCGCCCAACGGAATCTGCTACGCCATCGCCGGCGAGGTCACCGTGGCAACCTCCGATCTCGAGCGAATGGTCGCCGCTGTCCCCGACTCCGCTGCCGCCGCTTTGCAGCGCAAGGCCTACTACTTCGTTCCGCTCACGGTGAATCAGGGCGAGGACACCGTGATCGCCGACCGCTACGACGTCGCCCTCAGCGACAACGCCGTTTGTCATCGCAACATCGAGCTGGGAGATTCGCAGTGCGTATTCATCTCCACCCGCCTCATGGACGACAAGTTCTCCGTCGCTTTCGAGTTCTACATCAACGTGGGACACGCGGTAGTCGAGAAGGCAGGAGTCTCGCAGGAGTTCGCCGACCTGGCATGGAAGCAGGTCGAGGCCGGCGCCCGCGGCGAAACCTCGCTCGACGCCTGGGAGTCACGCAAAGCGGCGACTTCGCATCAGCCGGATGCGGAGAAGCACAAGAACGAATATCTGGCGGCAACTTTCTCCGACGCGATTTCCATCTACCTGCTGTCTCTGTTTATTGATGTGGACTATTACGATCTGCGGGAGCGCGACTACCCGCTGCTGGCTCCAGCCCAGATGGCGGAACGGTTGCGAAAAGTGGCGGAGCTGTTTCCCCCGAATCCAGGATTCGAGTTCGCGATTTTCTACAAGCGGAGAAGCTAGGTTGCCGGCGGTCAGCATTCATGAATAAAACCAGCTACCGCTACAATTTGGAATATCGGGCCAACGTCAGGGCTCGAATGCTTGAACTAGCGAAGCAATTGCTTTCGGGCGATCTGGGCGTCGTGGCGGCGGCGCGTGCTCTGTCTCCCTTTAATCATGAGGTCGAACCAGAGATTGGCGCGATCCTCAATATTTTTGTCGGCATCGATTCTGAGACGGATGCCTTCCCTTTGGGCGAAGTCCGACAATATTGGTGCCCTGAGTCGCTGGAACGCGAGGATCTGAAGCTCACCGCTGCCGAGCAGCTCTGGCATGAAGCCGCGATGGATGCCGGGACAAGACTTCTGCGCCTGTTAGAACGTCATCTCGACTGGTGCCAGGCCTTTGGCCGATTTCTCTAGTTAAGGTTTCCGGTTACAATTCGTCTCTTCATGCCCGTCACAGTTCGATCGTTCGCCAAGATCAATCTCGGTCTGCGGATTGGCGCGCTTCGTCCTGATGGCTTTCACGAACTGAGGACGATGTATCAGACCATCGCGCTGCACGACATTATCCGCGTGCGCGTTGCGCGCGGATCGGGCATCGAGATTCGCTGTGAAGACTTGCGAGTCCCGAGAGACGAATCGAACACCTGCTATCGGATCGTCGAGCGCGCGATGGCGGCTCTCAAGGCGCGTGGCCGCGTACTGATTGAGATCGAGAAGCGATTACCGGTGCAAGGCGGATTGGGTGGAGCCTCGGCGAATGCTGTGGCCTCACTGCTTGCCCTTGAGCGGGCGTTGAAGAAGGAGTTGCCCGCGGCTGAACGGTTGCGAATCGCCTCAGAGGTCGGATCGGATTTGCCTTTGTTCCTGGTGGGAGGAACGGTGCTGGGCGTTGGCCGTGGCGAAGAGGTTTATCCGCTGCCGGACTTACCCGCGATCCCATGTGTAGTAGCAACTCCCGACATCGGAGTTTCGACGCCGAAGGCTTTTGCCGATTGGGACGAGCTGATCTCGCGCGGATCTCAGGGGCTAAAGCCCGGATTCTTGGAAGATCCTATCGGCACGGCTGAAGCCGTGCCCTTCCACCGCAAGAATCAGCATGACGCCGTGCCTCTCGCTGGCACAAATCGGGCTCGGGAAGGACACGACTTCAGTCGTGCCGAAACTGCCGACAGAAAGACCGCGGCTTCAGCCGCTGAGGGAGCTGCCGAGCTTCGCTCTGCCCGGAAGGGCGAGGACGCTCGCTTTCCCATCGAGCAAGATGCCGCCAAATTGACGCTGCATCCGGCGTCCGATAGAATGGTTGAGTTCGGTCGCGTGCTTTCGGCGTGGCTGGGCGGTCTGTCCCAGGGCAAGCTTAAAACTGGGAGGGCTTCATCCGGTGTCCCTGTGAGCAAAGGCAGGGGCCGGGCCGAGACCCCGCTTCTCGACCTCGTCCGTACCGGGATCGAAAACGACTTTGAACAGGTCGTCTTTCCTAAGTATCCCGAATTGCGCGAGGTCAAGCGTGTGTTTGTGCGAGCAGGGGCGGTTTATGCCTCGCTGTCGGGCTCCGGTTCGGCGACTTACGGGTTGTTTGCCTCCCGAGAGGCAGCGGAGAAAGCTGCGGCTCGCTTGCGCAAGGACGGCGTTCCGGCGACGGCCACGACCACACTGACGCGCCCGCAGTACTGGAAGAAGATTTTCGATTGACGATTTCCGATTGCCGATTCTGGGCGGCGAGTTACACTAGAAGAGCCAGCCGATCGTCAACCGAATTGAATCTGTTTTCAGGAAAACTGGGCCGTCGACTAATGGTAGGTCAAGTGCCTTTGGAGCACTTTGTCTAGGTTCGAATCCTAGCGGCCCAGCCAGAAATGCAGCCATCAGCTTTCAGCCGTCAGTTATCAGCTGATTTGGACTGACGGCTGACAGAGAGCTGAACTTATGGCAACTCTTGCGACAGCGTCGGACAAGAAGATGGGCGGCGAGGAAAAACCGGAGCGTAAGCCGCAGCGCGGGCGCGTTGACGATAAGTTCAAGATCTTCTCTGGCACTGCCAACGAGGCGCTGGCCGATGAGGTCTGCGCTTTTCTCGGCATGAGCCGCGGCCTAGCGCTGGTGACGCGTTTCAGCGATGGCGAGGCGTACGCACAAATTCAGGAGAACGTGCGTGGTGCCGACGTCTTCGTGATGCAGCCCACCTCCCGTCCGGTGGACGAGCACATCATGGAATTGCTGTTCATGATTGACGCGCTTAAGCGGGCTTCCGCACGCCGCATTACGGCCGTGATTCCGTACTTTGGCTATGCCCGGCAGGATCGTAAAGATAAACCGCGCGTCCCGATTTCAGCGAAGCTGGTCGCGGACTTGCTCACGACGGCAGGGGCTGATCGGGCCCTAATTGTTGATCTGCATGCGCCGCAGTTACAGGGGTTCTTTAACATCCCGGTCGATCATTTGTTCGCATCTCCGGTGCTTGTGGATCACTTCAGGAAGTTGAACCTGCCGAATCTTACGGTGGTTTCGCCTGATGCTGGCGGCGTGGAACGGGCGCGCTTCTTTGCGAAGAAGATGGATTCGGCGCTGGCCATCGTCGATAAACGCCGCGTGGAAATGAATGTGGCCGAGGTTATGCACGTGATCGGAGATGTGGACGGCAGGACTTGCCTGGTGATCGACGATTTGATCGACACCGCCGGCACACTGGTGAAAACTGCCAGCGCGCTGATGCAGAATGGCGCCAGCAAAGTTTATGCCTGCGCTTCGCACCCCGTGCTTTCCGGATCGGCGGTGGAGAATATTTCGCAGTCTCACTTCACGGAGGTCGTTGTAACCAATACGATTCCGCTGAGTGAGGCGGCGAAAACAGAGCCGAAGATCAGGGTTTTGTCCATTGCGGGGTTGATCGGACGGGCGATTCAGTCGATTCACGAAGAAACATCCGTCAGCAAATTATTTCTGTAGACAGGAATCAAATTATGGCAACTGCAACCGAAAATACTCTACTGGAAGCGCAGCCGCGTGAGGCTGGCACGAAGAACGACGCACGCCGTGTGCGCCGTGAAGGCAAAGTTCCGGCCGTGCTGTATGGCGCCGGCAAAGACGCTTTGTCGGTAAGCCTCGATCCTCGCCAGGTCTCGCGCATTCTGCACTCAGAGACTGGCTACAATACCATTTTTGATCTGGCTCTGGATGGGGGCGAGCGCACCAAGGCCATGATCGTGGACTGGCAGTACGAGCCGATCAAAGGGGCGTTGCTGCATATAGACCTCAAGCGCATCGCCATGGACAAGACGCTCACCGTCAATGTCCCGATCGTACTGAAAGGCGAAGCGGCGGGCGTGAAACAGCAGGGCGGCATTCTTGAACAGATTCTCCGCGAGGTGGAAATCGAGTGCTTGCCGAACGATATCCCCGCGTCGATTGAGGCGGACGTCAGCGAGTTAGTCTTCGGGAAGGTGTTGCGCGTGTCCGACCTGCCGCACATTGACAAACTCAAGTTCCTGACCGATCCCAACCAGCCGGTGGCTACGGTCATCTCGGTGAAGGAAGAGGTGGTCGCTACGCCCGAAGCGGTTGCCGCCGAAGCTGGAGCGGCGCCGGCGGAGCCCGAGGTCATCAAGAAGGGCAAGCAAGAAGTGGGCGAGGAAGGCGCAGAGGCTGCCGCCGAGAAGGGCGAGAAGCCCGAGAAACCCGAAAAGAAAGAAAAGAAGTAATGCTCGTGTAGGGACGGGCGCCCTCGCCCGTCCAGCCGAGCATCGCTCGGCAGTGAAGCAGCGAGGGACATTAAGACGGCGTGAAACTTATTGTGGGGCTGGGCAATCCGGGAGATAACTACCAGTCCACGCCTCACAATTTGGGATTTCTTACCATCGGTCGGATTGCGAACAAGATCGGGGTTGAAGTCAGAAATCGTCAGTGCCGAGCGCTGACTGCAAAGGCAGTGATTGGTTCGGAGGCAGTTCTCCTGGCCAAGCCCGAGACGTTCATGAACCTGAGCGGCATCTCGGTGCGTGAGTTGGTCAGTAAGCATGAAGTCAGGGCGGAAGAAGACCTGATCGTGATTCAGGATGAACTGGATTTTCCGCTGGGCACGCTTCGTATTCACAGAAAGCGGAGTTCGGCGGGACATAACGGGATCGAGTCCATCATCAACGCCCTGGGTACTCAGGATTTCTTGCGGATCCGGATGGGGGTTGCGCCGGATCACAAGATCGAAGATGGGATGAGTTATTTGCTGTCGCCGTTCCGCAAGGCGCAGCTCAAGGTGGTAGATGGAATGCTCGACGTTGCAGCCGACGCGGTGAAAGCAATTTTGATCGAAGGTGCGGCTGCGGCGATGAACCGTTTCAACCGCAAAGTTGAGACGGAAAAAGATTAGGCTTCGGATTTGCACGGATTAACACGGAGACAATGGAATGAATCGCACTTATGAACTCATGTTCATCGTCCGCCCTGATATGGCGGAGGAGGACCAGGACAAACTTATTTCCACGCTGGAGACGGCGGTAGCCTCATCGTCCGGGCAGGTGAAGAGCGTGGAACGCATGGGTAAGCGGCGGCTGGCTTACACGGTCCGGAAATTTCATGACGGTATTTATGTGCTGCTCACCGTCGAAGGTGGCGGGGGACTGATTCACGAACTGGAGCGCCGCCTGCGCGTTACTGAGCCGGTGATCAAATTCCTCACTGTGCGCATCGATGAAGAGCAGAAGCGGCTGGATAAGATCAAGGCGATCAAGGACGCTAAGCGCAAAGCCGCAGCGCCCGCACCAGCGGCGGAAAGCGCAGGGGAAGCTCCGGCGGCTACAGCGTAGGAAACCGTCGTTAGTCGTTGGTCTTTGGTCGTTGGCCAAATAAAAACGACACGACGCGAACGACGAACGACCAATGATTGATTTTAAGGAGCATCATGGCTGACGAAAACAGACCGACAACGCACGAATCATCCTCCGGCGGCGACCGGCCCGATCGCGGTGAGCGCCGTCCTTCTTCGCGTCCTGGCGGACCAGGAGGCAGTCGCGAGGGCGGTGGTGGCGGTGGACGCAAGTATTTCCGGCGCAAGAAAGTTTGCAAGTTCTGCGTCGAAAAGATCGAGGCTATCAATTACAAGGACATTCGCCTGCTCGCGCAATTCGTGGCGGAAAGCGGGAGGATTGTGCCGCGGCGTCTGACTGGGGTTTGCACACCGCACCAGCGACGTTTATCCTTGGCGATCAAGCAGGCGCGCAACATTGCCTTGCTGCCATTTGCCGGCCGTGCAGCGTAACCCTTGTGTGGTGGCGGGCGACTCGCCCGTCCGGTTTGCGTAAAAAGCGGCAGCGGGCGGTCCCCAATTCGAACTGGAGTCATTTATGGAAGTCATTCTTAAAGAAGATGTGGCTAAGCTCGGTTCGCGCGGCGACGTGGTAAAGGTTGCCGAGGGCTTCGGCCGGAATTACCTTTTGCCGCGCAAGCTGGCCATTGAGGCCTCTGCTGGCAACAAGGCCGTGATTGCGCAGATGAAAGCCGCATCAGTGCGCCGTTCGGCCAAGGAGAAGGCGCAAGCGGAAGAGCTGGCTAAGCAGTTTGACGGCCTCTCGGTTTCTTTCCAGCGCCGTTCCGGGGAGCACGATCAGCTTTTCGGTTCTGTCACGTCCAGTGACATTGGCGATGCGCTCGAGAAAAAGGGCTTCAACGTGGATCGCCGCAAAGTCCAGCTGCATGAGGCGCTTCGGACGCTGGGTGAATTCATGATTCCGATCAAGCTGCACAAGGATGTAACTGCGCACTTGAAGGTGGTTATTGAGAAGGAAGCGGCGGAATAAAAGATTGGGCTGCTTTGCCCGCCCGGCCTGAGATGTAGCAAGCTACGTCTCTACAGAGGATGACGGTAGAGGCGTTGCTTGCAACGTCTCGGCCTAACCATTGTGCTTCCAGCGTTTGCTTGTTCGTTTCTGCAGCGAGAAACCCTCGACACTCCTATAATTTCTGCTCACGGTTGGGCTCTTCGCCCGTCCATAGCTATGCGACCGGGAAGAACGGCAATGGCGTCCCGGTGCATTCGAGGACAAGGGAAAATATGCCGGCCGAAGCGTTGGCTGTACCATTTGCAGTTGGCGAGTGCTCTTACCGGGCGGTGAGACGGGACCTTAGGCAAGAAGCTGGCGGAATCCAGGACCCCCAATTACGGGGCGATATGGCTGGGCAGGCTTCAGGGCGTATCGACGACACCTTACTGGTCCGCGAAGCGCAGCGTGGCAATCGCGCGGCCTTCGAGGAGCTGGTGCGGCACTACGACCAAGCGGTGCTCCGGCTCGCCATCCACCTCACTGGATCGGACCACGAAGCCGAGGATGTTTACCAGGAAGCCTTCCTGAAGGCTTACAAGAGCATTGGCAATTTTCGTTTTGAATGCTCCTTTTATACCTGGATCTACCGCATCGTGACCAACCTCTGCCTCGATCATCTGCGGAAAAGGCAGGTGCGCAAGGAAGACGCTCCGGTGGCGACCGATGCGGCTGGGGAGCAGTATGATGTGCTGGATCAAGTTCCTGATGTGCGGTCCGGCGCGAATCCCGAGCGCGACCTGATGCGCCGGGAACTGGGCAAACGCATTGGCTGTGCGCTGGAGAAATTGACGCCGCGGGAGCGCATGGTTTTTGAGTTGAAACACTATCACGGGCTTAAGCTGCGGACGGTAGGTGAAGTTCTGAATACGACCGAGGAAACGGCGAAGAATACCTTGTTCCGCGCGACTCAGAAACTTCGGGGCGCATTGGCGGACCTGAGATGAACGTGTGGCACGGGCGTCCCGCCCGTGCTGTCGAGCGAAGCTCGACGGAGGCAGGTCGAAGACCCACCTCCACACAAGCAAAGAAACTCCCCTGAGGGGGTGTGATTATGAAATGCGAATGGGTTAAAGAAAACGTTCTGCTGTATGTTTACAACGAGCTGCCCGATGACGCTCGCTATGAACTGGAGCAACATCTGGCACGCTGCGCGGATTGCACTGCGGAGCTCAAGACGACACGCAAGTTCCACGCCATGCTTTCTGAGTTACCGGTCGAGGAGCCTTCGCCCAACCTGGTTGCGGCTGCTCGCATGCGGCTGCAGGAAGGGCTTGAAACGGCGGAGCAAGACAGGTTTTGGCATCGGCTGATCTTCGATCCCGCGGCATGGCTTCGTCAGATTCGTTTTGCTCCAGCGCTCGCTGCAGCGATCTTTATCGTTGGCTTTGCCGGTGGCATCGCAACCACGTACAAGGTTTTGAGTGGCAACGGTGGAGCTGCCTCGATCGCTTCCGGCCCGGTCAGCGCACCAGCCGAATCCTCCATCACCGGTATTCAGTCCATCACGCAGGATCCCGGTTCGAACCACATCAGCATTAAATACGACACGGTTTCTACGCAGGAAGCGCAAGGTTCGCTCAACGATCAGCGCATTCAGCAACTATTACTGTTTGCGGCGCGCAATAACTACAACTCGGGAGTGCGCATGGATTCGGTCGATCTGCTGACTCAGGAGCCGAATAGCACGCATGTTCGCGAGGCGCTGATGTATGCCCTGCGCTACGACTCGAATCCAGGAGTCCGTTTGAAGGCGCTGGATGGTCTGGGTCCGTACGTGAAGAGCGATCCGCGGGTGCGGGATGCAATGCTTGAGGCCCTGGTGCAAGACTCCAATCCGGGGGCTCGAGCCGAAGCTCTGCATCTGCTCGAGCCGGTACGCGGCGACAGCAGCGTGCAGGCGGTTTTAGAAAAACTCGCGCAGAGCGATCAGAACCAATACATTCGGTCGCAGGCTCGTATTATGCTGTCGCAGCTTCCAGAGTTCGATTGAAGAGCCAAGGGTGAGCATAGGAACGGAAGGTAAACGTTGAAGCAACTCTCAAAATTCGTCGCGGTGCTGTTGCTGACCTTGCCGCTGGCCAGCGCGCAACAGACCCGCGTTTATGGGGACGGCGGAAACTGGACGCAGGAGATCACCGGATCTCTGGCGGTGGCCAAGAATCTCAAGGTCAAGGTAGATATTGGTTCGGTGCGCGTGGAAGGTGGTTCGCAGCAAGGCATCAGTTACGTCATTCGTAATCATTCTTACAGCGGTTCGGAAGACCGGGCGCGGCGCGAATTTGATAACTACAAGATCAGTGCTTATGTGCACGGCGACACGGCATGGATTGTGGCCGATTGGCAGGGTGGCAGGCCGCACAAGTTCTCCGGCGACTTTGTCGTCAACGTCCCACGCGGGATGGATGAAATAAAAATCGAGACCGAGGGCGGCAGCGTCATCACCACCGGGATCGCAGGCCGGGTGGATGCGCAGAGCGGCGGCGGCAGTATTCGAGTCGATGACATTGGCGGTACCGTCAGCGCTGAAACTGGCGGAGGCAGCATTGATGTCGGCAATGTCGCGTCCGATGTCCACCTGCACACGGGCGGTGGTTCCATCAAGGTAAATTCCGCGAAAGGCAAGATTGAAGCCGAGAGCGGCGGTGGCAGCGTGACCATCGTTTCCGGCCTGCAGGGCGCGGTGCTGGAAACTGGCGGCGGCAGTATTCAGGTGGAGCGCTGCGGCGGGAAAGTTAAGGCTAGTACTGGCGGCGGGAGCATCGATCTCGGCGATATCGGCGGACCGGCGGAAATGGAGACTGGCGGAGGTAGCATCCGTCTGAGTTCCGCCAAAGGAGCCGTGCGCGCGGAAACTGGCGGCGGCAGCATTGAATTGAACGGCGTGCCATCGGCGCGAGCGGAGACTGGAGCCGGTGGGATCGTGGCCAAGTTTGTCGCCTCGAGCGGCGAACACACTGATTCTGTTCTGGAGACTTCCGCTGGCGACATCACGGTATACCTGGCGCCGAACGTGAACCTCAGCGTTCGTGCGTCGATTGAAGTGGCCAACGGCCACAATATTCGTTCGGATTTTCCTGATATCAAAGTGACCACCGAGGGCGGCGACTATGGCCCGAAGACGGTCACTGCAGAGGGAAGTCTGAACGGTGGTGGTCCAGTGCTCAAGGTGCGCACCACGACCGGCGACATCTGTTTTCGCCGGGCGAACCACTAGCGCCATTCGTATGATCTTCGGGAGGTGAACATGCGAAACACAATCTTAATAACATTGATCCTGCTGCCAGCACTGGCAGTGGCAACAAGCGCCGCTGATCAGCTTACCTTCGATACCAACGATGCTTATGGTTTTCCGAGCGAGGATTGGGGCAGTGGCTCCTATCTCGGCGTGGATACGCGAGACATCACCCCCGACCGTCTTGCGACTCTCCATCTAAAAGACGAGCGTGGCGTGGAAGTGACGATGGTGGATCAGGATGCTCCCGCTGGCAAGGCTGGCCTCAAGGAGCAAGACGTCATCCTTACTTTGAATGGGGCCGAGGTGCAGAGCGTCGAGCAATTGCGGCGCATGATTCGCGAAACCCCGCCCGGTCGAGTGGTGAGCTTGGGCGTCAGCCGTAACGGTCAGGCAATGACTATCAAAGTGGAGCTTGGCGAGCGCAAGAAGAACTTCTCTCACAACTTTGATCCTGACGGTAAGCAATTCAGGTTCAATATGCCCATGATGCCCGCGATGCCGGTTATGCCCGACATGGATCTGCCGGTTTCCATCGTAGTGGTGCATTCTTCAGCGCGCAGCGGTCTGATGGTCGAAAACCTTACGCCGCAGCTCGGAGACTTCTTTGGAGCGAAGGATGGCCAGGGAGTCCTGGTGCGTTCGGTGGAGAAAGGAAGCCGCGCCGACAAAGCCGGTTTTCGCGCGGGTGATGTGATTGTCAAGATCAATGGTGAGCCAATACATGACAGTGGCGATTTCAGTCACGCCTTGCGCTCGCGCAAGGACAATACCGCCAGCATCAGCGTGATTCGTGACAAGAAGGAACAGACCATCACCATCACCTTGCCGGAACGCAAACAGTCGGATCTTTTCCGCGAGAGTGTGGATGTGAACATTCCCGCGATCGATGCCGAAACTCGCGATGAACTCAGCAAACTTCAATCTGAAATGGCCCACCTAACGCCGGAAATGGAAGAGGCGATCAATCGTGAACTTGAGCTGGTCAAACCGCAGATTGAACGCGAAACCCGGGAGGCCCACAGGCGTAGTGAAGAGATCAAGCGGCAAATGCGAGATGTGCAAAGGGAATGGCGCAATCATCAGCGCGAAATCGAGAGAGAGCTGGAGGGACTGGATAGCGAAGAATTCTGATTCGCCGTGTAGGGCGGACACTCCTGTCCGTCGCGGTTGATTTTGTTTTTTTTAAGTCAGGGTCAAAAGAAAGCGGACAGGAGTGTCCACTCTACATTTATATGCCGGCTCCCTGTGCCAAACCTCGCTTTGGCTCTGGCGCGAGACAAACCCGATTCCGTCCCGCCTGTTTTGCCGCGTACAAGCCTGCATCGGCAGCCTTCACCAATTCATCGCGGCTGGTACCGTGCTCGGAATAGTTCGCTGTTCCCGCGCTGATGGTGACGGGCCGGGGAACGCCCGGGAACTGCCAGGCTTCGACGGTTTTGCGCAGCTTCTCCGCAACTCCCAAAGCGTGCACCGCATTTGTCTGGGAGAGCAGGATGGCGAATTCCTCGCCTCCGTAACGGCACAGCACGTCGATCTTGCGCAATTGCTGATGGAAAATTGAAGACACCTGACGCAGCACCTCGTCGCCGAGCAGATGCCCGAACTCATCGTTCAAGCGCTTGAATTGATCAATGTCGACCATGAGTACAGCCAAACCTGTGCCGTACCGCCGGGCTCGATCGATTTCTTCCACGATCCGCAACTCGAAAAACCTGCGATTGAAGATTCCGGTCAATCCGTCCAGATACGCCAGCTGCTTTACCCGCTCAACGTAATGAGCATTCTGGATAGCGGTAGCGCAAATGTCCGCCACCGATTCCAACGGCTGCGTGTCATTGGCGTTAAATGCGCCAACGCGGGTTGTGTCCAGTACCAGAACGCCGAGAGTCTGTCCAAACGAGACCAGAGGAATGCACATGCTCGAGCCGGTTTCGACATATAGCCCAACATCGGAAAGGGCTTTCACATTATTCTCGATCAAGGTCTTTCCCGCATCCAAGGCTCGCTGCCATAGCCCTTCTCTCGTGGCCATGCCTCCCTCGGGAGTGCGACCGGTGAGCTTTCCGTGGCTTGCTCGTAAGACTAGGTCGTCCTCATCTTTCAGGAGCACGGACACATGACAAATCTGAAAAGCCTGCTGGATTAGCACACATACCTTGGAAAGCAACTCCTTCAAATCCAGAACGGCGGTCATTTGCTGCGCAATCGCATTGATCGCTTCCAGTTGCGAGGCACGCTGTCGCTCCAGCGAATACAGTCGAGCATTCTGCAGGGCCATGGACGCCTGGGTGGAAAACAACGCCAGCAGGTCGATGGTCTCTGAATCAAAGTGGTTGAGATTTTCGCTCTGGCAATCCAGCACGCCGACGACGTGGTCGCGTACCATCAGCGGGACGGCCAGCTCCGAGCGTGTGTTCTTGGCTGACAGGATGTACCGCGCGTCCTTGCTGACGTCAGCGGCGTAGATTGGGCGTTTTTGCTGAGCCGCTGCTCCGGTGATTCCCGTTCCAATCGGTAGCCGGACCTTGTCGTGACCAACATCCCAGCCCACCTGGCAGCGGACGTACAGATCGTCTTTGTCACGCAAAAGGATGGCTACATTCTGCAGGTGAAAATACTCGCGCGCAATCGTCAGGATCTGCTGGAGCACCTCATCCAGATCAAAAGTTGACAGAACCGCCTGACTGGCGTCGTAGAGGATGGAGATCTTCTGCATTGGCTACAGGCCAGATTCTAGTCTCCCCATCCCCCCTTTATGGAGGTTCCGAAAGTAACGTTGCATCGATGAAGGTCTTAGACAGGTCCTCCAAATCCAGACAGCTGCGCGGGGAAGCCTCGTCTTCGGACGTAAATAGCAGAATTTAAAAAAGTTTTAACCCCCTGGACGGTCAGAATCCCCCCTCCGGCCAGCTATAGTTTTGATGATGCCGAACGCGGCCAGACAGATCGAAAAGTCCACAACCATCCCGAGATCGACCCGGAAAGGATCATGTCGAGCTGCCAGCGGGAGATACCTGGCCAGCAGAAAATAGACTGCATTGCCGGCGAGGACCGCCGCCAGCGCATGAATAAAATTGGTCGCTTGTTTGGACATATTCCAGGTCTCGTCGCGAGGCTGCCGTGACCAGCCAAAACATCCCGCGCACTATAGCAGCCCCGATGCCTCCTGCTAACATCCCTTAAGATGCTGCAACCGGGCACCTCTGTTCAATACGTTAAAGGAATCGGCCCAAAGCTCGCCGAGTTGCTGGCCGCTAAGGGCATTCAGACCCTCGACGACCTGCTGCATTACCTGCCGTTTCGCTACGAGGACCGGCTGAACCCCAGAGGCATTACTGAATTGCGCGCCGGCGAAATGGCCACCGTAATTGCAGAAGTTCGGACCTCCGGCCTTTTCCGTACCCGCCGCATGCCCATCTTCGAGATGACGGCCGGGCAAGGCAGGACGCGACTGAAGTGCATCTGGTTCAATGCCGCTTATCTTCGCGACAAGTTCAAACCCGGGCAGATCGTTGCCCTCTACGGCAAAGTCGAGGAGGACTACCGCGGCGGCGAACTGCAACTCACCCAGCCTCAGTTCGAGATCATCGGAGAAGCAGACAACGCCTCTGACTCAGCCGAACAGAAGCTGGCGGCGTCGCTCGAAGTTGGCCGCATCGTGCCCATCTACGAATCGGCCGGACAAGGCCGTCTGACCTCGCGATGGTTCCGTCGCATCATCCACACCGCGCTCGAAAACCTGCCTCTGGATTTGCCCGACCCCGTCCCAGCGGTCGTGCGCCGTCATCTCAGTCTAATTTCACCCCGGGAGGCTCTGCAGAAAGTTCACTGGCCCGACCCCGGCGAAAGCATTGACGATCTGCTGTCATCCCGCACCCCCGCTCACGTTCGCCTCATCTTCGAAGAGCTGTTTTTCGTGGAACTCGGACTCGAGCTGAAACGTCGCGAACAAAAGGCACAAACCGGCATCGCATTCCAGTTGGATGATCGCGCCCGCGCCGCAATCAAGAAGATTCTCCCTTTCCACCCCAGCAGCGCGCAGAAGCGAGTGCTGAAGGAAATTGCTTCCGACATGGAAAAACCGTTTCCTATGCGCCGCTTGTTGCAGGGCGATGTCGGTTCAGGCAAGACCATCGTAGCCTTCGAAGCCGCCATTATTGCGATGGAAAACGGGTACCAAGTTGCGCTAATGGCACCTACGGAAATTCTCGCGCAACAGCACTACTTTTCCGGTCGTCGCATCCTCGAAAGCGCGGGCTATCGGGTCGTGCTCCTCACTGGCTCGATGGAAGATGATCGCAAACGCGAAACCCGCCGCCACATCGCCCAAGGCAATGCCCAACTGGTCATTGGGACGCATGCCCTGATCGAGCAGAAGGTCGAGTTTGCGAAATTAGGAATGGTAATCGTAGACGAGCAACACCGCTTCGGAGTCCTCCAGCGCTTCAAGCTGATGAAAAAATCAAATGAAACGGTTCGCGTGGTGACGGGCGACTCGCCCGTCCAGGCCGAGCAAAGCTCGGCAGCCGCGCCCGAGCCAGATGTGCTGGTCATGACCGCAACCCCGATTCCTCGCACTCTGGCCCTCACCCTCTACGGCGACCTTGATGTGAGCGTCATCGACGAGATGCCGCCCGGACGAACTCCCATCATTACCCGCTGTGTATCGGACGACCGCTCCCCCGAAGTCTGGGATTTCGTGCGCAAGCAAGTGGCCGCGGGACACCAAGTCTACGTCGTATATCCCGTAATCGAGGAAAACGAAGAGAGCGAACTAAAAGCGGCCATGAAGATGTACAAAGAACTAAGCAAAAGTGTATTTCCTGACTTCCGGGTCGCGGTGCTGCACGGCCGCATGGAGCCCGACTTGAAAGAGAACGTCATGCGCCTATTTCAAAAGGGCGAACTGGACATCCTGGTTTCGACGACCGTGATTGAAGTTGGAGTTGACGTCTCGAACGCGACCATGATGGTCATCGAACACGCCGAACGCTTCGGGTTGGCGCAGCTTCACCAACTGCGCGGACGTATCGGCCGCGGCGCCGCCAAGTCTTACTGCGTCCTCATGACCGGCGGCAAGATTTCCGAAGATGGAGAACGCCGCCTCGACGCCATGGTACGGACCAACGACGGATTTCAAATTGCCGAACTCGATTTAGAGCTTCGCGGACCAGGTGAATTCTTCGGCACTCGCCAAGCTGGCATGCCCAGCTTTCAAGTAGCCAACCTCATCCGCGATCGCCAACTGATCGAGGCAGCCAAACGCGAGGCCGCAGCGGTCCTGACGGGACCAAACGCAGAAGTCACGCAAGCAGAAATCGACGCCGCCCTGCGCCACATGCGCAGCCGCTGGCACAAAAGTTACGGCTTGGTGGAGGTGGGCTAAAGTGTGGCGCGGGCGCGCCCGCGAACGGGTAACTAGGACGCTAACCTCGCAGGTTTTTGTTTTAGCATGGGATAATCGTCACCGGTGAAACTCAAAGCCAACGCCGACCTGTATCGTAAGCTTCCATCAGTTGACGAACTCCAGCGCAGCCGGGAGTTGGCGATCCTCGCTTCGAAAGAAGGACAAGCTGCGGTAACCGACGCCGCCCGCGCCACTTTGGCATCGCTGCGAGAGGAAATTGCCGCCGGCAGGCTCGACGCGAATGGAGTTGAACTAGCTCTCTCCGGCCTCGAAGATGCGGTCGCGCGGCGCCTTCGAGAAGCGCTCAAACATTCGCTTCGCCCCGTCATCAACGCCACCGGAGTCATTCTCCACACGAATCTGGGACGCGCTCCGCTCCCGGCTTCGGCGCTGGAGCACCTTGGCAAGATCGCGGGGAATTATTCCAATCTTGAATTCAACTTGGAAACAGGTGAGCGAGGCAAGCGCGATGCCCACGTAGACCGCTTATTCCGCAAGCTGCTCGACGAAGCCGTAGGAGTTCGTGTAGGCGCGGGCGTCCTCGCCCATGCGGCCGAGCCAACCGTCTCCACCATCGTCGTCAACAATAATGCCGCCGCGGTGCTCCTCGCACTGAACACTCTGGCGGAGAATGGCGAGGTCATCGTCTCCCGAGGCGAACTGGTCGAGATCGGCGGATCGTTTCGTATCCCGGATGTCATGTCGAAATCGAATGCCATCCTGCGGGAGGTGGGAACAACCAATCGTACCCGCATCGCCGATTACGAAAAGGCGATCAACGACAAAACGCAGCTGCTGCTTCGCGTGCACCGCTCCAACTTCCAGATCACCGGATTCACTGAGCAACCGCAAATCGAAGAACTGGTGGCCCTGGCTCGCCGGCGCCACATCCCACTCCTGGAAGACCTGGGCAGCGGCGCGCTGTTCGATCTGCGCTCGATCGGCGTGAACGGCGAAGCAAGTGTGCTGGACAGCCTGCGCCAGGGCGTGGACGTGGTCACCTATAGCGGAGATAAATTGCTAGGCGGCCCGCAGGCTGGGATCCTGAGCGGCCGCCGTGATCTGATCGCCCGCATGCGTTCAAATTCGTTGTTCCGCGCGCTTCGAGCGGACAAATTGACCTACGCAGCGCTCGAAGCCACGTTGCTTGCCTACGTGAAAGGCGAGCACGATGCGATTCCTGCTGTGCTCATGATGCGTCTGTCGAAAGAAGAGATCGGAAGGCGCGCGGAAGCCGTCGCGAGAAAGCTGCAGTCGTCCAGGTTATCGGTAGAAGTGCGGCACGGCGAATCCGTAATCGGTGGCGGGGCCGCGCCCTCTGCCACGCTGCCTACCCGATTGCTGGCGATCACTTGCGAGGGTTTAAGCGCCGACGAACTCTCGTCGAGGTTGCGTAAGTCCGATCCGCCGATCATCGCGCGGGTAGAAGACGGGCGCGTGCTGCTCGATCTGCGAACGGTATTTCCGGAGCAGGACGAGGCCGTAAGTGCGTCACTGCAAAGCGTCTTCAGAGATGGAGACTGATTGTATGCGAAAAATACCTTCTATCCTTCTGTTATTGCTCCTGACTGCTATCGTCTCTTCTGCGCAGAAGAGCATTAATATTCCACAACGCAGCTCCGAGAGTGACTTGGAGCACACAAAATGGATTGACAGTGTTATGCGTTCGATCCTCACCATCAAACCAGGAGCAACGCGCAAGAACCTGCTCACGGTTTTTACGGAAGGCGGCATGTCAACCCGGACCCATCGAAAATATGTCTACAAGCAATGTCCGTATATCAAAGTAGATGTGGAGTTTGCTCCAGTAGGAAAACAAGACCGCCCATTTATCGAGATGCCGGAAGATAGAATAATCATGATTTCCCGGCCATACTTGGAATACGGCATCTATGATTAAAATGACCGCGTCGTGGCAACTCTCTACACTATCGGCCATTCTACCCGCCAACTGGATGAATTCATTTCAGTCCTGCAAGCTCACTCAATTCAAACCTTGGTCGATATTCGTTCCTTTCCCATGTCCCGCCGCTTGCCTCATTTCAATCGCGAAGCGCTCGGGAAAACATTAGCCGAGGCGGGAATTCAGTACGTCTGGCTCAAGGAACTCGGTGGGCACCGCAAGAAGATCCGCGACGACTCGCCCAACACCGCGCTGCGGAATGACAGTTTCCGCAACTATGCGGATTACATGCTTACCGAAGAATTTCAGCGGGGCATCGCCGAACTGATCCAACTGGCCGAGCAGTCCCGCACCGTTTACATGTGCGCCGAACGAGTGTATTTTCGCTGCCATCGCATGCTGGTTTCCGACTGGCTCGTGGCCCACGGACACGAAGTATTCCATATCGATGGAACTGGTCCGGTCAGAAAACACCAGCTTATGGCCGAAGCGCGATTGATGGATGGCCACGTCATTTATCGCGGCGATCGGCTACTCTGAGCAAACGCAGCGAAGCGCTTTCCGTCGTCCTGATTTACACTCTCAATTGCGACAAGCAGAGGTGAATATGTCTGAACATTCCCCGCAGACTCTGGCCAATCACGTTAGACTTGATCCTCCATTTCACTATTTTGTCGTACCGGTCTTCGCAATTTCGTGGATCCTAAGCATCGTCTTTCTGGTGCGCCATTTCGGCTTCCTTCACATCTGGATCGCCATTTTCAACACAGCGCTGATTGTTGCGGTCATCAGGTTCCGGGAATACGCACTGAAAGTGCAGGATCGCGTCATTCGACTGGAAGAGAGGCTGCGACTCGCCACCCTGCTACCTGATTCGCTGCGTCCGCAGATCGCAAAGCTCAGCGAGAGACAGTTCATTGCACTGCGCTTTGCCTCGGACGAAGAAGTGCCTGCGCTGGTGGAACGGACTTTGTCGGCTAATCTCTCGCCGGCCGATATCAAGAAATCAATTAAGAATTGGCGGCCTGACTATTGGCGAGTCTGACGAGATCGGGCAGTCGTAGAATTGTACGAACAGACGGCCTTCTCATTTTCCTCAGGATGCCCGGCACGCTAAGCGAGTCTGTATGATTGTTGGCACTGGTATCGACATAGCGGAAGTACCGCGCATCGAGGCGTCCATCGCGCGCTTTGGAGATCGCTTTCTGCGTAGGATCTTTAGCGAGGCCGAGATTCGCTATTGCGAATCAAAGGCCAACCGCGTTGAGCGCTACGCTGCCCGCTTCGCCGCTAAAGAAGCCGCGATGAAAGCCATCGGCACCGGTTGGAACCATGGGGTCGCTTGGCGCGACGTTGAGGTGTGCCGCCAGCCTGGCGGCCGTCCCACCATCGCATTCCACGGCAAGGCGGCAGAGTTCGCGGCCAAACTGGGCGCTGTTCATATTGCGCTCTCACTTTCCCACACCGAAGAGTACGCCATCGCGCAGGTAATCCTGGAAAGCTGATTGGTCAACAGCGGACGGGCGAGTCGCCCCTCCCCCACACAAACCTTTGCCGATTGCTGACGGCTGATTGCTGACTGCTTCTGTTAGACTGTCGCATTCCTGAGTGAACATTCGAATGTCGGTTACAAGTCAAATTCCTTCGGTCAGCGAAACCACGGCGAAAGCGGCCCGAGAGCCTTCTCTCCTCGCCGGGGTCGCTCTCAGTAGCTTCGCCGCGCTGCTCCTGGAATTGGCGCTTACCCGGCTATTTTCGGTTGTGCTCTTTTATCACTTTGCGTTCCTGGCCATCTCAATCGCACTGCTCGGCCTTGGTTCCGGCGGGGTATTCGCATATTTAGGAAAAAGCTGGTTGAGCCGCTTCCGCACACGCAGCCTACTGTCATGGCTGTGTGTCGGCAATGCTTTGATTGTTCCGGTTCTTCTAGAAATCGTGCTGCACGTTCCCGTCTCGCTGGTTTTGTCGTGGGCAAATCTTCTCCGGCTCAGCGCAATCTATCTGGCCTCTGCGGTTCCATTTTTTGTCACTGGTCTTGAATTCTCGATCCTGTTCGCTCGCGAACCACAACACATTTCGCGGCTCTACGGAGCGGACTTGCTGGGGGGCGCGCTGGCTTGTTTGGGAATCGTTCCTCTGCTCAACCGGCTAGGCGGTCCTAATACAATTCTTTTCGCAGGCGTGATGGCGTCTGTCGCGGGAGCAGCATGGGCCACCAACGCGAACATCCGCAAACTCACGTTCGGCTTGGCTGCGGCCCTCTTGCTGGTAATTGCCGCGAATCGGTCGGGCCGGCTGATCGACGTCGTCTATGCGAAGGGTGTTTTTCGTGACAAGGCCTGGGTCGAGTTCGCACGCTGGAATGCCATCTCCCGCGTGGAGGTAGATCGCCTGGGCGAGGCAAGAGCGGTGGTCATTGATGCCGACGCGTCCACTTATATCATGAACGCCGACCCTGAACAGTGGGAAGGCTCGGAATGGCAAGACGACTTGATGTCCGCGCCTCCAGCGTTGGCTAACGTTCTGCGCCCGCGTGGCGATTACGCCATCATTGGACCTGGTGGCGGAGTGGATGTACTTCGCGCCGTCGTCAACGGCAGCCCCAGCGTTACTGGAATTGAAATTAATCCGATCATTGCCAACACCGTGATGCGCGGACGTTACGCCGACTATTCCTATCATTTATACGAGCGGCCGGAAGTGCACATCGAGGTCACCGACGGGCGATCATTTGTTCGCAGTGCGAAGCAGAACTTTGACGTCGTCCAAATGACTCTCGTCGACACGTGGGCGTCAACCGCCGCGGGAGCTTTCGCCCTCAGTGAAAACAGTCTTTATACCGTGGAAGCATTTCGAGAATATTTCGAACATCTCAAACCCGACGGAATCGTCGCCATCACTCGTTGGGAGTTCCGCCAACCTCGCGAAGCGTTACGCGTAGTTTCGGTCGCGATGCAAGCGCTACACGATCTGGGAGTGCAGAATCCGGCCAGCAATTTCATCGTAGTCTCCCAGGGAGATCTGGACGAAGATGGAATCCCGGTAGTGGTGCTGGCCAAGAAAAGTGCCTTCACCGCCGACGAAGAGGAAGAGGTTCAGGCTCACCTGACCAGCAATCCTAAGTTAGTGGCTCTGTATCTGCCTTCCGAACCCCTGGACAATCCCTTTTCTGCCTTAATTGCACGCAACGATCCATACGCATTTGCTAACGCGTATCCATACAATGTGGCGCCAGTAAACGATAACGCGCCCTTTTTCTTTTTCACGTTAAAGCTTGACCAGTTTCTGCACAGGGAGGACCTGAGCCAGGGCATCGACTGGAAGGTCAACTTGGGGGTGGTAGTACTGGCCATGGTGCTCGTGATCTCTTTTGTCGCAGTGCTCGCGTTCCTGGTGGTCCCCCTGGCTGTCCGCGGCAGACACAAACAAGAGCACCCGATCCGCATCGTGTATTTTGTCGCGGTAGGTTTGGGATACATCCTGGTCGAGATCGCGTTCATTCAGCGCTTCGTTCTGTTTCTCGGCCACCCAACCTATGCCCTCACGGTGGTCGTGTTTCTCCTTCTGCTGTCGAGCGGAGGTGGCAGTCTGGCATCACGCAAATGGGTGGCCAATACCGAGCGCACCTGGCTTCCGCTGGCCTTCATCGTGGGCGTCCTTCTGATTTACGTATTCACTTTGCCGGGACTGCTCAACACCCTGGTAGGGCTTCCCTTCCAGGCGAAATTATTCGTGAGTGGAGCCCTACTGGTTCCGTTGGGATTTGCCATGGGGATGCCCTTTCCCACCGGATTGCGGGCCCTGGTCAGCGTTCCAGTACCCGAGTTCCCCGCCACCAGCACAAGCGAATTCCAGGACAATGCGGTGGAGTGGGCATGGGCGATGAATGCAGGTTCGAGTGTATTGGGTTCAGTCCTGGCGATGGTGATTGCCATTCAGTTCGGGCTCAATGCCACTCTGGCCTGCGGAGCCGGGGCGTATTTGATCGCCATTCTTCTGTTAACAACCTTGCACCCGCGCCGTGCCTGATGTAAAGCCATAGCGACGGTCTGCTATCATGCAGGCATTCGCCTATTTTTTCGGCCGCGGAGAATGTTTGAATGACGCTCTTAGGGAGAATCAGTGCCTAGTCAGAAACAGTTGAAATGGTCTCAACTGAAGGTCGGGCTGACGGTGCTGGCTGCCAGCATCACCTTAGGCATTCTGATCTTACTCATGAGCGGCACCGGCGGTGTCTTCACCAAGAAAATTACGCTGCGATCATATTTCGATAACGCCGGCGGGTTGCGAGAAGGCGCGCCGGTGCGTCTTCAGGGTGTAGACATAGGCAATGTCAGCGCAATTCGGGTTGTATCCGATCCAGCCAGGCGGCCCACCCCGGTAGAAGTGACCCTGAAGGTGAATACGAAATATCACCGTAATTTGCACAAGGATTCAGTTACCTTGATGGCCACTGCAGGCGTGTTGGGCGAAACCTACATTGATATCGACAGTTCTCAAGCCACCGGTCCAGAAGTCCAACCCGGAGACGTGCTGGCCACCCGCGAGACTCCGCAGATCGAGGACGTCGTCCGCGCTAGCCAAAGCACGCTGCAAAACCTGGACGCGCTGGAAAAACGCGTGGATCGCATCCTTGCGTTCATTGAGAGCGGCCAGGGCTCCATTGGCAAGGTGATTTACGATCCCAGCCTCTACAATCAGCTTAACGCCACGGTTTCCCAATTTCAGGGCTTGGTCAACGATGTGACCTCGGGCAAGGGCAGTCTGGGCAAGCTGCTCGTCGACGACCAGCTCTATCGAAGCGCCAATGCGACCATCGACAAGTTGAACACCGTGATCGACGATCTGAACGCGGGTAAAGGCACGGCGGGCAAGCTTCTCAAAGATCCCGCGCTCTACAACACTGCCAACGATACCATCGCCAACGTCAAGAAGCTGACCGACGACGTGAACGCAGGCAAAGGCGCCCTGGGTGTCTTGGCCAACAATCAGGAATTTGCCAACAAGCTGCAAAACACCATGAGCAAACTGTCGAGCCTCAGTGACCGCCTGAATTCAGGCGAGGGAACAATCGGGAAATTGCTGCAGGATCCGTCCGTATACAACAATACCAACCAACTGCTGGAGCAGACGCAAGAACTGATCAAAGCCATCCGTCAAAATCCCAAGAAGTATCTGACCATCCACCTGAAGATTTTCTGAGCTTTTGCCACCACGCCCACGTAGCCCCGGACGCCTCGTCCGGGAAGATTCGACCAAACTGGTAGACCGTATCAGGCTTAGCGTGAACTAAGTAAACGTGTCATCCCGTCTATAACAACGACGGCGATGTCAAGGGTATACGAGAGCGTCGACGCTTTGGGTTTGAAAGAAGCGCCATTTCGCTCTCGTTGGGGTTTTGACTTTTTCACGATGACCAAGACTCGC